>OJFP01000270.1_pt1 | contig 40182 bp, 41 predicted proteins | sample 1594141 | NCBI WGS metagenome assembly OJFP01 (sample SAMN05416843, study PRJEB24817) | seawater metagenome | isolation source: Sea water | place: Canada:Atlantic | collected 2013-07 | reverse complement strand
ACGAGATGTAGAGAGGTCTCGTGGGCTCGGAGATGTGTATAAGAGACAGTCTCAAATGTCAGGTTAAGCCCCTTAAAATCAACGTAATCATTTTCTAATACATCAACAATCCTTAAAGATTGAAGATTGTGTTCGAACCCACCATACTCTTTCATACATTGATTTAACGCGGTTTGCCCTGCGTGACCAAATGGGGTATGTCCAAGATCATGGGCAAGTGAAACGGCTTCGGCTAAATCTTCATGTAACCCAAGCGTTCTTGAGATCCCCCTGGCAATTTGAGCCACCTCCAGTGAATGGGTCAGTCGCGTCCTAAACATATCGCCTTCGTGATTCACAAACACTTGTGTTTTATATTCTAATCTTCTAAAAGCCCCCGAATGAATAATACGATCGCGATCTCTTTGAAAATCGTTTCGAAGCGTTGAGGGGGCCTCTTTAAACTGCCTACCGAAACTTTTTTTAGGATCAGCGGCGAAAGGTTTAAGATTCATCAGAGGTGAACTTTAATGCGCAGATTGTTCTAGTATTTGGCGAAGCTTTGAGGGATCGTAAGAATCAGATAAAACTGCTTCGCCCATTGATTTTTGAAGTACCAGATTTATTTTTCCGTCCTTTGTTTTTTTATCAAGCATCATTAGCTCTATATACTTATCAACAGAAATATTTGGCGGCACTGTTGGTAACCCAGCATGTTTAATCAGTGAAATAATTCGCTCAATATCAGGTTCTGACAACCATCCCATAGCCTGGGATAATTTTGCTGCCATTATCATGCCTACGCCAACCGCCTCGCCATGCAGCCAGTTACCATAACCCTGGGCAACCTCAATCGCATGTCCAAAGGTGTGTCCTAAATTTAGTATTGCCCGTATCCCTGATTCAAATTCATCTGCTTCGACTACATCCGCCTTATTTTGACAAGACCGCAAAATCGCCTCGGATAAATGTTCTGGATTCATTTCGATTAAAGATTGGATATTAGTTTCCAACCATTCAAAAAATTTTATATCCCTAATCAAGCCATACTTAATCACTTCTGCTAAGCCTGCGGATAGCTCTCGGCTTGGCAATGTCTTTAAAACATTCACATCCGTAATGACACATTGAGGTTGATAAAAAGCACCGATCATATTTTTACCCTGAGGATGATTGATACCTGTTTTACCGCCTACAGATGAGTCCACTTGTGAAAGTAAGGTTGTCGGCATCTGTATAAAATTGATTCCCCTCATGTAAGTGGCTGCCGCAAAGCCCGTGATGTCCCCGATAACGCCACCACCTAGCGCAATAAGCGTCGTATTTCGATCCGCTTTATTTTTGAGAAGCTGAGAATAAATGCTATTTAATGAATCCGTATTTTTGTATTTTTCTCCATCAGGCAAAATAATAGAAATGACATCCTTATGAGGTGATAAAGAATTTATCAGTGGAGCTAAATAGATATCCGCAACAAGATCGTTTGTAATAATTGCAATTTTTTTATGCGGTAAGTGTTGACCTATTAACTCATAATCTGAAATTAAACCCTCGCCAATATAGATAGGGTAACTTCTTTCATCAAATTGGATGTTAATCGTTTTCATAAATTAATTTATTACACTCATAATTTCGTTAACGACTTCATGAATTTTTTTATTTTTTGTCGTTATCTCGAAGTCCGCAATCTCTTCATAAAGAGGCTCTCGTTCTTTACATAGTGTTTTGATAATTTCTTCAATATTTCCATTTTGTAATAATGGCCTCGTTTTGTCATTTTTCATTCTTAAGATCAAATCTTTTTGATTAGATTTTAAATATACCACTATCCCATTTTGGGCCAAAAGATCACGATTAGATTTTGAAAGAATAATGCCACCGCCTGTCGCTAAAACAATATTTTGTATACCCACAAGCTCCTTTAAAATATCTTTTTCTCTCTCACGAAAACCCGCCTCACCTTCATACTCAAATATGATCGGGACATCAACACCCAATTTTTCTTCGATCACCTGATCGCTATCATAAAATTGTTTGTCAATTTTTTTAGACAAAATTTTACCCAAAGTCGTTTTACCTGAACCCATAAGACCTACTAGATAGATATTTTTATATTTTTTCATATTAAGCTAAGCCAAAATAAAATTATAAATCAATTAAAACTTATAATGAAAATCTTCAGCTCTATAATATACTTATACCGATTACAAAATTTAAAAATCAACCACATGGTTTCAAAGATAAAAAATTTCCTCACGCTCTCTTTCCTTATTGGTATTGCCGGTTTAGCGGCTATAATTTTTACAATTACGCTAATATACCCAACGCTGCCTGATGTTGAGAGTCTTTCTAAATATCGCCCTAAAGAACCCTTGCAAATTTTCACAAAAGATAATTACTTAATTCAAGAATTTGGAGAAGAGAGAAGGGATTTTATTGCCATAGAGAATGTCCCCCAAAAAATGATAAACGCTATATTGGCGATTGAGGACAGGCGCTTCTTTGAACACCCAGGAATCGATTTTATTGGCATCGTAAGAGCAGCTCTTAAAAATTTTACCGGGCAAAGCAGAGAGGGTGCCAGCACAATTACAATGCAAGTTGCCCGAAACTTCTTTTTATCATCTGAAAAAACATTCAAAAGAAAAATTAATGAAATTTTACTCTCATTAAAAATTGAAAATAAGCTATCTAAAGAGGAAATTCTTGAACTTTATATAAATCAAATCTACCTTGGGCAAAGGTCTTTTGGATTTTCTGCAGCGGCTAATACCTACTTTAATAAGTCACTTGAAAATTTAAATCTAGCTGAAATTGCTTTACTGGCTGGTTTACCCAAGGCACCCAGTAGATATAATCCTTTATCTAACCCAGATTTAGCTGTAGCCAGACAACAGACCGTTTTAAATAATATGTATAAATATGGCTTTATTGATAGACCCTCCTATATATTAGCACTCGAGGAACATCTTGACCTCGTTGAAAAAAATACTCGTTACGAAATTCAGGCTGACTACGTTGCAGAAATGGTAAGAAAAGTTTTATACGATGAATATGGCAACAGTATCTATACCAGTGGTTTAAAAGTTATTACAACTATCAAAAAAAAGAACCAAAAATTTGCAAATCAAGCAGTCGAAAATGGCATTGTTAATTATTTGAATCGTCAAGCTCTGAAGTCACCTGAAGGGTTTATTAATCTAGACTCTAAAAACTATATTGATAAAAAAACAAAAAAAAAGTTTTTAAGAAAAGCTTTAAGGCCTTTTAAAACTTATAACAATTTTATTCCTGGCATTGTCTTATCTACCCAACCTTACAAAATTGAAGTTTTTTTAAAAAATAATCAATACATCACTATTTATAAGAAAAATTTAGGACTTTTAAAGAAAGATTTAGCGAAGGAAAACGTTGATGAAAGATTAATTAAACCTGGCTCCGTAATGAGGTTCTTAAAAAAGAAAAGGGATTGGGTTGTCACCCAACTCCCTGAAGTTGAGAGCGCATTAATTTCAATGGACCCGAATACGGGTGCAATTGTCGCGCTGGTAGGAGGCTTTAGCTTCAAAAAAAATAAATTTAATCATGTTACTCAGGCACATCGTCAACCTGGATCTATTTTCAAACCCTTCATTATTTCTAGTGCGCTTGAAAAAGGAATTACTCCTTCTACGATCATTAATGATGGGCCTTTAGAAATTCTAGCCGAAGAACTTGGTACCAATGAAAATTGGGTGCCTCAAAACTATAACGAAAAATTTTCAGGGCCTACTCGGCTTAGAGAGGGTTTGGCCAAATCAAAAAATCTTATTTCTATAAGAATTTTAAGACATATTAGTCCTGAATATTCACTTGATTATATTGCTCGCTTTGGTTTTGACCCAAAAAAATATAAACCTTACCTTTCAATGGCCCTAGGGGTGGGTGAAGCAACAGCTTGGGAGATGGTGAGAGCTTATAGTGTATTCGCTAACGGGGGGTATCTTAAAACACCCTATTATATTGATAGAATTATTGATTCTAAAGGAAGAAATATTAAACTTCAGGCTGGGTTAATAAATGAAGAAACGCCAAGAATTATTGATCCTAGAAATGCTTTTATCATGTATGACTTATTAAAAGAGGTCATCACAAATGGAACTGCAAGAAAAGCTAAAACTTTAAAGCGGCCTGATATTGCAGGTAAAACAGGTACCACAAACGATTTAATGGATGCTTGGTTTGCTGGATTTAATTCTGACATAGTGACTGTTACTTGGATGGGATACGATCAACCAAAATCATTAGGTAATAAAGAGACAGGTTCAAGAGCTGCCTTACCCATTTGGATTGATTATATGAGGCCCTTACTAAAAGATTATCCAATTAAAAATTTAGTTAAGCCTGAAGGCATTATTCCATTTAAGGTCAATAAAAAAACAGGTATGACGAATAATGCGGATGAAAACGGTTTATATGAATATTTTTATGAAGAATATCCTCCCTATGATAATTCATACTTTGTGATTAACTGATCTATTTAAAATTATGTCATCAAAAAATATGAAGGTATCAGTTGCTAATCTTGCTGCTCAGATGATTATGGAGGAGGGAATTAAAGATTATTTGTATGCAAAGAAAAAAGCTGCGAAGTCATTAGGCCTAAACGAAAAAGCAAGCCTTCCTACAAATTCACAAATTGATAAAGCTATAGATGATTTTAATAAAATATTTAACCCAAATATAGATATTGAGTTTTTACAACAATTTAAAACTCACGCACTCGAGATTATGGATATCTTTAAGAATTTTAAGCCACATCTAATGAACCAACTTTCAGAGGGTATTCTTCCAAAGTTTCCAGAAATTAAGATAAATTTATTTGCTGATAACTTGAAAGATGTAGAGTACGTTCTTTTAAATAGTGAATTATCTTATGATTTTAAAGAGGTTAAAATGAATAACAAAGTAGGTAAAAATTCAATTAAATCTATTCCCACGATCTACTTAGACAATTTATCTATACCAGCTGAAATAAAAGTTTATTTTGAAAATGACTTCTTTGATTTTAAAAAAAATTTCCTGCAGAACAGAGGGCAGAATATTAATAAAGTTCTATCTTTAGACATTACTGCTTTGAATTCATCAACCGAGCTACCTCTAAAGCAAAATAAGTAATGATTGCATCGGCTCCTGCCCTTCTAAATGAAATGAGTGACTCTAAAATAACGTCATCTTGATTTATCCAGCCTCTCGACGATGCTGCCATAATCATGGCGTACTCACCGCTAACCTGATAAACAAAAGTCGGTTTGTTAAAAGTCTGTTTAACTCTAAAAACTATGTCAAGGTAGGCGATGCCAGGCTTTATCATGACCATATCAGCACCCTCTTGAATATCTAATTTCACCTCATTTAAAGCCTCGTCACTATTAGCCGGATCCATTTGATAAGTTTTCTTTGAGGATTTACCTAATAGTTCTGAAGAGCCAACTGCATCTCTAAAGGGCCCGTAAAATGAGGAAGCGTACTTTGCAGAGTAGGCCAAAATTTTCGTATTTATAAATTTGTTTTCTTCAAGAGACTTTCTAATTCTCCCTACTCTTCCATCCATCATGTCTGAGGGTGCCACGATATCAGCACCAGCTTTAGCATGACTTAAGGCTTGTTTGGTTAAAATACTGACTGTTTCATCATTTAATATATTGCCTTTTTTATCAATTAGCCCATCTTGTCCATGCAATGTAAATGGGTCGAGTGCTACATCTGAGATGACGCCTAGACCAGGTATTTCTTTTTTTAGTTTTTTTATTGCCCTTTGAACAAGACCATCATCGTTAAATGCTTCACTTGCATCATCTGTTTTTAATTGTTTCTCAATACAAGGGAAAATAGCAATGGCTGGAATACCTAATTGATGACATTCAGAAGCATCTTTTACTAATTCATCAATACTTAATCTTTGTATACCTGGCATCGACTCTATATCTTGTCGAATACCTGTGCCTTCAATTACAAACATGGGATAAATGAGATTACTGACAGAAATACTATTTTCACGCATCAGCGTTCTTGAAAAACTACTTTCTCTCATTCGTCTGGGTCTGTTCAATATAGTCATTGTCTTAATTAAAACTCAATCGAAAAATAGTTCTTTAAGTGCTTGGCCAGGGTCATTTTTTCGCATAAAAGCTTCTCCAACCAAAAAAGTATTAATATCATATTCATTCATCAATTTTATATCATCATGATTAAAAATGCCTGATTCAGTAATGGGTATTCTATCCTTAATGGACTTAACTAAATCAATGGATGTTTTTAATGACACATCAAATGTTTTGAGATCTCTATTATTTATACCAATTAATGGCGTACTTAATTCTAAAGCAAGATCTAACTCTTGTTGGTTATGAGATTCAACCAATACAGCCATACCTAAATCATTTGCAATCCCCTCTAATTTCTTCATTTCTTCTAAATCCAATGCAGCAACAATCAACAAAATACAATCAGCCCCTAAAGCTCTTGATTCGTAAATTTGATAAGGATCAATAATAAAATCTTTTCGCAATACAGGAAGTTTTGAGCTTGACTTTACTTGCTCAATAAAATCAGGATGCCCTTGAAAGTAAACCCGATCAGTTAGCACAGATAAACAGGCGGCCCCTCCACTTTCATATGAATGTGCAATCAATACAGGATCAAAATTTTCTCTAATAATCCCCTTAGATGGACTTGCTTTTTTAATCTCAGCAATTACTCCTGCTTCTTGCTTTGCATGTTTCTCTCTTAATGCATGAATAAAATCTCTAGGCTTATCAAGTGCTAAAATTTTTTTCTTTAATTGGTCCGTTGGTAAACTTTTTTTTGCTTCTGCAATTTCTGCGGACTTTGTCGCCAAAATTTTATTTAAAATATTACTCATTTGATTGTTTAATCAATTGACTTAGTTTTTTTAAGGCAAGACCTTCATCAATCATTTGAGCCGAAACCTCAAAGGCTGATTCAAAATCTGGACAGATGCCTGAAACATAAAGTGCCGCACCTGAGTTCAAAATTGTGATATCACGAGCGGTATTTTTATCTCCTTCTAAAATACCAAGCATCATTTCTTTAGAGCTTTCAATATTAGCAACCTCAATATCTTCAATTCTTCCTAATTTAAACCCATAGTCTTGTGGGTTAAATTCATACTCTAAAATTTTTCCATTTTTAAGTTCAGCAATATATGTTTTACCTGTAATCGATATTTCATCCATGCCATCAGCACCATGAACAGAAAGTACGTGATGACTGCCTAATTTTTTCAAAACTTCGGCAAAAACAAGGGTCAATTCTTTACTATAAACACCAACGACTTGATTTTTTGCTGAAGCTGGATTAGTTAGAGGGCCTAGTAAATTAAAAATAGTCCTGAGCTTTAATTCTTTTCTAACGGGGGCTACATGCTTCATTGCAGGATGATAATTTGGAGCAAACATAAAACCAATACCAATATCGTCAACAAGTCTTCCAAGTTGAGAAAAATTTAAATTGACATTAACACCTAGAGATTCCAATACATCTGCACTACCAGATTTTGATGAAACTGAACGACCTCCATGTTTTGCAACTATGGCTCCCGCCGATGCAGCCACAATTGCTGTAAGAGTTGACACATTAAAAGTTTGCAGACTATCACCTCCAGTCCCACAGGTATCAATCAAATTTTGCCTACTTGTTATATTTACTTTGTTTGAGGCTTCCCTCATCACCCCGGCCGCAGCAGCTATCTCATCAATTGTCGGTCCTTTAATTTGAAGGGCGACCATAAAACCAGAAATTTGGATTGGATTGATCTCTCCGCACATTATCTGGTTCATACAAGATTGCATATCCTTAAATGATAAATCTTCTTGATTTATGAGGGAATTAATTATGTTTATGAATTGATCACTCATTTTGATCTAAAAAATTTTTTAATAAGTCATGCCCATATTCACTCAAAATAGATTCTGGGTGAAACTGAACACCTTCAATTGCTAATTTTTTATGTTTGATTCCCATAATTTCATTATCATCTGTCCAAGCTGTTATATCAAAACAATCTGGTAAGGATTTTCTATCAATAACTAATGAATGATACCTTGTCGCTATGAAAGGATTTTTAATGCCACTAAAAACACCCGTATTGTTATGAGATATTCTTGAGGTTTTACCATGCATAATAGTTTGCGCATGAATGATTTTTCCACCAAACGCTTGTCCTATTGATTGATGCCCAAGGCATACCCCCAAAATAGGTATTTTTCCATTAAAAGCCTCAATTAGCTCGAGTGAAATACCCGCTTCGTTTGGGGTACATGGGCCAGGCGAGATGACAATATACTGCGGATTTAGCTTATTAATTTCCTCAATAGAAATTTGATCATTTCGAACAACTTTAACCTCTTGTCCAATTTCTGCGAGATATTGCACTAGGTTATAAGTAAATGAATCGTAGTTATCTATCATCAATAACATAAAGCTACTCCGTAATCCTTGCTTGTACTAACTCAGCCGCCTTTAAAATCGCTTTTGCTTTATTTTGCGTTTCTACCCACTCATTGATAGGGATTGAGTCTGAAACTATACCGGCACCTGCCTGAACAAAAAGCGTTTGATTTTTTATTACAGCTGTTCTAATAGCGATAGCGACATTCATATCACCGTCAAATCCAATGTAGCCAACTGCGCCGGAATAAACACCGCGTTTCGTCGATTCTAACTCATTTATAATTTCCATCGCCCTTACCTTTGGGGCGCCACTGACTGTCCCGGCAGGAAAGGTTGCTTTTAAAACATCCATGGCAGAGAGTTTTTCTTTAAGCTTACCTTCGACATTGGAAACAATATGCATGACATGAGAATATCTTTCAATAATCATATGATCAGTTACCTTTACAGAAGACGTCTCAGAAACTCGTCCGATATCATTTCTGCCTAAATCCATCAGTTGGACATGCTCAGCAATTTCTTTAGGATCTTGCAATAAATCTTTTTCTAAGGCGAGATCTTCATTTTCATCCTTTCCTCTTGGCCTAGTTCCAGCAATAGGTCTTACAGTCACCTTCTCTCCCTCTAATGTAACTAATATTTCAGGAGATGCTCCAACAACGTGGTGGTCATCCATATTATAAAAATACATATAAGGCGAAGGGTTAAGGTTTCTTAATGTTCTATATAAAGATAGTGGATTGGATTTGAATGTTTGACTAAGTCTTTGAGATAAAACTACCTGCATAATATCGCCGTTTACTATATATTCTTTTACTTTTTCAACGGCTTTCAAAAAATTTTCTTCGCCGAATTCTGATCGAACCTCGGTCATTCTGTCATCAAATTTATTTTTTTCAATAAGATAGGGAGATGGGCCTTGTTTTAATTTTTTCTCTAAAGCTTTAAGCCTAAGAATACCATTATCATAAGCATTTTGAATGTTTGCATCTACATAGTTCACAAAATATAATTTGCCGCTTACGTTATCAAAAACAACAACCTCATCTGATAACATCAAAAGTATGTCAGGTAGATCAAGTTTATCTTCTAAAAACTCTTTACTTAATCTTGGCTCAATATATTGAATCGTCTCATAACCAAAATATCCAGCAAGGCCTCCAGAAAACCTTGGTAAATCTAAATTTTGTGGGGTTTTAAACTGATTCATAAAATCATCGATAAAATCTAATGGATTTTTATCAGAGATTTCATTCGTTACTTTATCTTCATTAAAAACTGAAATTTTATTTTTTTTTATTTGTATCCTGATTTTTGCTGGCAAACCAATAATCGAATAGCGGCCATGTTTGTTTCCACCATCTGCCGATTCGAGCAAATAACTATAACGATCATTTGCTAACTTTGAATAAACAGATAATGGGGTATCTAAATCAGCGAAGCATTCAAGTACCAAAGGAATTCTGTTAAATCCATTTTTTTGAAAATTATCAAATTCTTGTCTGGAAATAGTTGGCAACATGTTAGTTAATAATTCGAGTTAATTCGTTGAAATTTGACATTGCATAATCTACTCTATCAGAAATAATTGACTCACCAAATTGGTAGCCGTATGGTACTGTAAAAATGTGTGTGCCTGCGGCGTACCCTGCCTCAATATCTACAATAGAATCGCCTACCATAATCGCATCTTTGGGTTCTATATTTAATTGATTAAGGGCATGAAAAATAGGTAGTGGATCTGGTTTTTTTTTCTTAGTTGTATCTCCTGAAACAATGACATCCATAAAGTCAGTCAACGTTGATTTATTCATTAAGGCTTCTGTATAAATAGCAGGCTTATTCGTTACACAGCCCAAAAGAAAATCTTTAGACTTCAAATAAACAATAGCCTTCTTAACTCCATCAAACATTAGGCTATTTGCGGAAATTAAAGAATAGTGATGAGCAAATAGTTTTTCAGCTTTAGTAAAAAGGGGGGTTGGGTCTTTTTTTGAAGAAAGTCTTAAAGATTGTTTAATAAGATTTTCTGCCCCCTTGCCAATGAAATTTTTTATTTCATTTCTTTTTAATTCCATCATCTCTAAATCTTTTAGCATTGAATTAACAGCATCAGACAATTCAGGTGCTGTTTCAAATAATGTGCCATCCAAATCAAAAAGAATAGCTTTTATGTTATCAAATTTTCCCAATTCTTAAGCTTTTGCTAGTGACGCTCTCAAAGAATTGATAATAGAATCATATTTGTTCGGATCGTTATCGTTTGATGCTCCGAATACAGCAGAACCTGCAACAAAAGTATCAGCACCGGCTTGAGCAATTTCAGTGATATTGTCAGCATTGACTCCACCGTCAACTTCGAGCCATATTTCTCTTCCTGTCTTTTCAGTATATGCATCTATTTTTTTTCTTGCCAACCTCAATTTATTCAAGGTTTCTGGTATAAATTTTTGTCCGCCAAAACCAGGGTTAACAGACATCAAAAGAACCATATCAATCTTATCCATCACATGATCAAGGTAATCTAGTGACGTAGCAGGATTAAAGACTAATCCAGATTTACAACCAAGATCTCTTACCATGGAAAGACTCCTATCAATATGATTTGAAGCTTCAGGGTGAAATGTAATTATATTTGCGCCGGCTTTTGCGAAATCAGGAATTATTCTGTCAACAGGCTCTATCATTAGGTGAACATCAATTATTGCATCTGTAACTGGTCTGATAGCATCGCATACTAAAGGCCCGATGGTTAAATTAGGAACATAATGATTATCCATCACATCAAAATGAACAATATCTGCACCAGAAGTTATTACATTTGTAATTTCTTCGCCTAATTTCGCAAAATTAGCTGACAGAATGCTAGGGGCAATTCTAAATGTTTTTTCCATATATACTAAGTTCCCAAATTAAATTTAATTAAATTATTGTAAAATGCGTATTTTACTCTCTTTTTAATAAAATAATTATAAAGCAAGTGGACTATATAAATAATGGATTTAAACCTTGTAGGCCTTAATCATAAGACAGCACCTATTGAAATTAGGGAAAAATTTGTTTTTTCGCACGATATGTTAAGTCATGTTCTTAAGGACTTAAAATCAAAAACAGGTGCAGAAGCTTTAATACTTTCTACATGTAATAGAACAGAAATATATTTTCAGGTAAAAGATCCAAAAGAAATTTACCAATGGCTTGCTACTTTTAATCAAATTAAAATCACTGAACTTAAAAAATATCTCTATGAATTCTCAAATCTAGATTGTTATGTGCATGCCTGCAAAGTTGCATCAGGTTTAGATAGCATGTTGATTGGAGAAACACAGATTTTTGGACAAATGAAACAAGCCTCACAGATTGCTCGTCTATCTGGAGTTCAGGGTAAGTTTATTAATAGATTCTTTCAGGATGTTTTTAGAACTGCAAAGGAAGTAAGAACAAAAACTCAAATAGGCTCAAGCCCTACAACAATTGCATCATGTGCACTTTCAATGGCAAAAAAAATCTTCGGAGAAATTAACCAAACCCAAGTAATGTTTGTTGGAGCTGGAGAAATTAGTGAAATGTGTGCAAAGTATTTCCAAAAATATCAGCCAAATAAAATATCCATTGCTAATCGGTCCTTTGAAAAAGGTGAGGCTTTAGCAAAAAAGGTAAATGGCGAAGCTTGCCTAATTGGTGAAATATATGATCAGCTGCATAATTATGATGTTTTAATAAGCTCTACAGCGAGTCAACTCCCAATCATAGGGCTAGGTGCGATAGAACAAGCTTTGAAGAAAAGAAAACATCGACCTATAATGCTAGTAGATTTAGCAATTCCAAGAGATATTGAATCAGAAGTAAGTAAGTTAGATGATGTATTTCTATATACACTTGATGATTTAGTTAATATAGCTCAACAAGGATTATCAAATAGACAGGCCGCGACAAAAAAAGCAACTCAAATAATCGAGCATCAAGCGAAAGATTTCTATCATAAAATTAAACAAATAAAAAATACGCCTACTATTCGACTGTTAAGAGATCAATTTGAAAAAATAGCATTGGCTGAGGCAGAAAAAGCAAAAAATAATATAAAAACAGGCTCCTCTTCTGAAGAAGTAATTAACAAATTAATCATCAATTTAACAAAAAAATTTCTGCATGGGCCTACAAAAGCAATTCGCGAAAATGAACAAGATGTTGAAACAGATTCACTTATTAAAAAAATTTATAACATTAAAGAAGATAAGAAATGAAGACATCGATGAAGGGCAAGCTTGAGGCTTTGGTTAAAAGGATTGATGTTCTTAATACCGAATTGAGTCATGAAGATGTGACAAAGGATATAGAAAGATATAAAAAAATTTCCAAAGAACATTCTGATATAACGCCAATCGTTGAAATATATAAAAAATATCAAAAAATTACACTCGATATAGAAGAGGCAAAAGAACTTTTGAGTGATCCAGAAATGAAAGTGTTTGCACAAGAGGAAATTGAGAAAGGAGAGGAAGGTATTGAAGAGGTTGAAACAGAACTTCTTAAACTTTTAATCCCAAAAGATGATGATGATGAGAAAAATATATTTATTGAAATAAGGGCAGGGGCTGGTGGTGATGAATCAGCATTATTTGTAGGTGATATTTATAGGATGTATACCCGATATGCTGAAAGAATGGGCTGGAAGATAGAAATTATCTCCAGTAACGCATCTGAAGCTGGGGGGTTTAAAGAAGTGGTTATAAAAGTGATGGGCTCTGGTGTTTATGCAAAGCTAAAGTTTGAATCAGGTGGGCATCGGGTTCAAAGAGTGCCCGATACAGAAACACAAGGCAGAATTCATACTTCAGCTTGTACAGTAGCAATTTTAGCGGAGGCAGATGAAATTAGTGATGTTGATATTAATCCTTCTGATATTCGTATTGATACATATCGTGCATCTGGAGCTGGTGGGCAACATATTAATAAAACGGATTCAGCAGTTAGAATTACACACTTACCAACTGGAATTGTAGTGGAATGCCAAGATGATCGGTCTCAACATCGAAATAAAGCACAAGCGATGAGTGTGCTTGCAGCAAGAATAAAAGATAACCAAATTAAAGAACAACAAAATCAAATTGCATCAGAAAGAAAATCATTGATTGGCAGTGGAGATAGAAGTGAGCGGATTAGAACTTATAACTTTCCTCAGGGAAGGATTACTGATCATAGAATCAATCTAACCTTATATAAAGTTGATTACATAATGGATGGTGATTTGAAGGACTTAATTGAAGCATTAACATCAGAACATCAAGCTGACCTTCTTGCTCAAATAGAAAACGAATAAAAAAAGTGTCATCAGTAAGCTATCATAAAAAAAGAATTGAAGAATGCCTCAAAAAAAATATACAAATTAATGCGCGTGAAGCAAAAATTGAAGCTGATTATATTTTAAAGTTTGCACTTAAAAAACCTTCTTCTTTTTTTATATCTAACCAAAAAACAAACATAGAGAAATCTCAAGAGGAATTAATTTCGTCAATTCTAAAAAAGCGAATTAGACGAGAACCGCTTGCATATATTTTCAAAGAATGGGATTTTTATGGAGAAACTTTTTATTTAGATAAAAATTCATTAATTCCAAGGCAAGATACTGAATTAATAGTTGATCTGGTGTTAAATCAATTTGATAAAAAATCTAAACTTAATATTCTAGATTTAGGAACAGGGTCAGGTGTTATTGGTATAACTTTATCTAAGTTCTACCCAAATTCATTAATTACGATCTCGGATATTTCACCAAAAGCACTTAAAGTTGCAAATAAAAATATTAAAAAACATAAAGTAAGCAATGTACATTCAATTGAGAGCAATTGGTTTGCTGATTTCAAAGAAGAAAAAATTTTTGATCTAATCCTTACTAACCCTCCTTATATCGCTAAAGGTGATGTTCACTTAACCAATCTTGAGATAAATTACGAACCCTCAAATGCTTTATTTTCTGCTAATAATGGATTTTCTGATATTTTTAAAATTATTGATAGCGCAGCAAATTTTCTAAAGCCACAGGGAAAACTATTTATTGAACATGGATATACACAAGCTGATAAGGTCAAAAATTATCTTCAAAAAAAGTATTTTGATACCATCAAACAACATCGGGATATCAATCATAAGATTAGAGTCACATCAGCATCAAAAATAAAAGTTTAAAGCGTATTCGAATAGTATAATTCTAAAATGAAAGAAAATAATTCAATTGGCATTGTAAAACCCAAAATTTTTAAATGCACAAGCCCAATAAAATTATCTTGCGGAAAGACGCTCGATAACTATGAGTTGATTTATGAAACATATGGCAAGTTAAATAAAAATAAAGATAATGCTGTTTTGGTATGTCATGCTTTGACAGGTAATCAACATGTTGCAGGTAGACATAAAAAAATAGATAAGTATCCAGGTTGGTGGGATAGTCTTGTCGGCCCAGGAAAGCCATTGAATACAAATAAATTTTTTGTCATTGGGGTAAATAATTTAGGAGGCAATGAGGGTAGTACTGGGCCTAAATCTATTAACCCAAAAACAAAAAAAATATGGGGCGCCAATTTTCCAATTATTACTGTTGAGGATTGGGTAAAAACTCAAAAAACTTTAATTAACTATTTAGGTATTGATAAATTATCCTCAGTCATAGGCGGCAGTCTTGGTGGAATGCAAGCTTTAGAGTGGAATATTCAATTTCCTTATGAAGTAAATAATACAGTTGTTATCGCTGCTGCACCTAACTTAACTGCTCAAAATATTGCTTTCAATCAAGTTGCAAGACAATCAATAATTACTGATCCAGATTTTCAAAAAGGTAATTTTTATGCAAGTAAAAATAAACCAAAACGTGGGTTAAGAATTGCACGTATGTTGGGTCATATCACTTATTTATCAAATGATGTAATGGGAAGCAAGTTTGGAAGAAAGACAAAAAACAAAGAGTATCAATTTAATTTCGATACAGAATTTGAAATCGAATCTTATTTAAACTATCAAGGGGATAAATTTGCCAACGAATTTGATGCCAATACTTATATTCGTATGACAAAGGCCTTAGACTATTATGATCCTACAAAAAAAAATAAGAAAAAACTCAGTGAAGTTTTTAAAAAAATTAAGTCTAAATTTTTAGTCATTTCTTTTACTAGCGATTGGCGATTTTCTTCAAGCCGCTCAAAAGAGATTGTAAAGGGCTTATTGGATAACAATATCAATGTGAGTTATGCAGAAATTTCAGCCGAGAGCGGTCATGATGCATTCTTGATGTCAGATAACCATTACCACGAAATCATAAAATCATTTTTTAATCGTATTTTTAAATCCTAATGAAGAAATTTAACCAAAACTCAAGATATGATTTTTCAATTATCGAAAATTGGACACATCCAAATAGTAAAGTACTAGATCTTGGATGTGGTGATGGTGCTTTATTAAATTACTTGAAAGAAAAAAAGGATATCAAAGGTTTTGGTATTGAAAAAAACAAAGAAAATTGGCTATTGTCATTAAAAAATAATATTGACGTTATCCAAATGGATTTAGAATCAGGCTTGGCCGGATTTGAAACTAACTCATTTGATTTGGTGATTTTGTCAAGAACCATTCAATCCATGAAAAATATTGAAGAAATTATCCATGAAATGATGAGGGTAGGTAAGGAAGTGGTTATTACATTTCCAAATTTTGGTTATTGGAGAAATCGCTTACAAATATTACAAGGCAATATGCCAGTATCGGAAGAGCTTCCATATAAATGGTTTGAAACGCCAAATATACATTTATGTACAATCCAAGATTTTGATAATTTGTGTCAAAAAAATAAAATAAAAATAGAACAACGACTAATACTGACAGATAAAAAATCAGTGAATTTTTATCCTAACTTTTTTGGAGCTTTAGCGTTATATAAATTAATTTCAAAATAGAACACCAAATGACAAAGACAAATATTCAGTGGAAAGAATTACTCACCAAAAAAATTATCATTTGTTTTTTTACTGGCTTCACCTCAGGCTTACCCTTATTTATTCTCATTAGTCTTTTCCCTGCCTGGCTTGTTGAAAGTGGATTAGATCTAAAAGCGATAGGCCTTTTTGCTTTAATTCAACTCCCATATGCATGGAAATTTATCTGGGCGCCTTTATTCGATCGTTTCACTCTTGCGATGGGTAGAAGAAGAGGGTGGTTAATTATTTTTCAAACGATATTGCTATTTTTAATATCATTATGTGGCTTTATAGATCCTAAATCACAGATTATGACTATTGCCGTTGTTTCTCTTGGTATCGCATTTTTTAGTGCAAGTCAGGATGTTGTTATTGACGCCTATAGAAGAGAGTTACTTCTTGATCCAGAATTAGGCTTAGGTAATGCTGTGCATGTAAATGCCTATAAATTTGCAAGCTTGGTACCTGGCTCACTTTCTTTAATTTTAGCTGACTTCTTTTCTTGGGAATTCGTATTTACGATTACAGGTTTATTTATGATTCCAGGAATTATTCTTACAATTTTAATTTCAGAACCAAAACTTAAATCTGCACCTCCCAAAACAATGAAAGAAGCAATCGTTGATCCATTCAAAGAATTTATAGGGCGAAAAGGTATTAGGAATGCTTTGCTAATCCTATTATTTATTTTCCTTTATAAAATTGGCGATAGCATGGCGACGGCTCTTGCCACCCCTTTTTATTTAGACCTTGGATTCTCGATGACTGAGATTGGCATCATTGCAAAAAATGCAGGCCTATGGACAAGTATCGCTGGAGGAATTATCGGGGGGGTATGGATGGTAAAATTAGGTATAAATCGGGCTTTATGGATTTTTGGATTGTTACAAATGTTTGCAACATTAAGTTTTGCATGGTTGGCAACAGTCGGTTATGACAATACGGTTTTAGCTATCACTGTTGGATTAGAGTTTTTTGCAGCAGGACTTGGAACAACTGCTTTTGTAGCATTTATTGCTAAAACAACGAACCCCAAATACACAGCTACACAATTTGCATTATTTACTAGCCTTGCATCCGTACCGAGAACTTTTACTAATGCATCAACGGGATATTTTGTAGATTTTTTTGGTTGGTATTATTTCTTTGTCTTTTGTTTTTTATTGGCAATTCCGGGCATGTTTTTATTATTCAAAATTGCGCCCTGGAAAAAATGATTATTTATATTCTACGATCAACGGTGCGTGATCACTAAATCTCTTGCCCTTATAAACATAGGCTTTTTTTGCCTTAATTGCATTTTCATAATTTGATATCTGATAATCCAATCTCCAACCAACATTTTTTAGCCAAGCTTGGCCTCTGTTGCTCCACCATGTATATGCGTTTTCTTCTTCATCAGGATGAAGAAGACGATAAACATCTACCCACCTACCCTTTGAGAACAGCTTGGTTAGCCATTCTCTCTCATCAGGTAAAAAACCAGAATTTTTCTTATTGCCTTTGAAATTTTTTAAATCTATTTCGTGATGTGCAATATTAAAATCACCACAAACAATAACATTTTTTCCTGTATTTAATTTATCTTCAAAAACCTTGTAAATTTTATCAAGTACTTTGTATTTGAAAACTTGTCGCTCTTCTCCCGATGATCCTGAAGGCAAATAAACTGAAATAATAATTAAATTCTCATATTCAACTTCAACATACCTCCCTTCATCATCCATTTCAGGGATACCTAAATGCTTAATAACTTTTAAAGGTTTACTTTTTGTGTAAATACCAACTCCGCTATACCCTTTCTTTATTGCATAACTAAAATAACCTTCATAAGAATATGGGGCATTCATTAATGTCGATAAGTCTGCCTCTTGTGCTTTCAGTTCTTGCAAGCAAATAAAATCTGCATTTTGTTTTTTTAGCCAAGGGAAAAAATCTTTTCTTTCAGCAGCCCTAATACCATTTAAATTTAAGGTTATAATCTTCATAAGTAAACTAAAATTAAATTCATGCAACAATCTTTTATAAAATTTGCACTTGAAAAAAAAGTGCTTCAGTTTGGAGATTTTACTACTAAAGCAGGTAGGAAGAGTCCTTATTTTTTTAATCTTTCATCCTTCAATGATGGGGATAGCCTTAAAATATTGGGGGATTATTACGCTGAAAAAATTATAGAAGAAAATATTGAATTTGATTTATTATTTGGCCCTGCCTATAAGGGAATATCACTTGTAGGCTCAATTGCAATTTCACTCTCTAATAAAGGTATTAACAAAAAGTTTTCATCAAATAGAAAAGAAATTAAAGATCATGGTGAGGGAGGCTTGATTATTGGTGCGCCCATCTCAGGAAAAATTCTTATTATTGATGATGTGATTTCTGCAGGCACTTCAATTAATGAAAGCTTCACTCTTATCAATTCATTCGATGCTGAGATAGTTGGAATTGTTGTATCAATTGATCGAAAAGAGAAAGGCAGCGGAAAATTATCTGCAATTGAAGAAATATTTGAGAAATATAAAGTACCTGTAAAATCAATAATCGACATAGATAATATTATTGACTTCTTAAAGAAGGATATTGGAAATAAAAAAGTCTTAGATCAAATGCTTGGTTACAAGCAAAATTATGGTGTTTAATCTGTTAGTTTATCTTTAAGCAATTGGCTAACTTGGCCTGGATTTGCTTTGCCCTTGGAGGCTTTCATCACCTGGCCTATTAGTGCATTAAACGCTTTGTCTTTGCCAGACTTATATTCCTCAACCATTGCCTCATTATCCTGCAAAACTTGATTCAAGATATCCTCAACCTCATTTACATTAGAGATTTGTTTCAGTCCTAATTTTTCAATCACATCATCAACTTTTTCATCCTGATCCCAAATTTCATCAAAAACTTTTTTAGCAGCATTATTTGAAATGGTCTTGTCTTCTATTCGCAATATTAATTCTGCTAACTTATTTGCCTTTAAAGGAGAATTTTTAATGTCTATATTAGATTCATTTAATCTTGAAAAGAGATTTGTTAAAATCCAATTAGTGGCTAATTTTGCACTTACTTTAAATGAGAGTAGTTCTCTAAAAAAGTTAGCAACGTCAATATTTGATGTAATTCCATCTGCATCGTAATTAGAGAGGCCGAACTCTTTGACTAATTTTGATTTCATCTGACTTGGCAATTCATACATCTCAGATTTGATCGTATTTATTTTTTCTTGGCTTATAACTAATGGGAGTAAATCAGGATCTGGGAAATATCGGTAATCATTTGCTTCCTCTTTTGATCTCATTTCTCTTGTTTCTCCAGAATCTGGATCAAAAAGAATAGTTGATTGCTTTATTGTGCCTCCGTCTTCTAACCTTTCTATTTGCCAGTTCACTTCATAATCAACTGCTTGCTTTATAAATTTAAAAGAGTTTAGATTTTTAATTTCTCGTCTTGTACCAAGTTTTTTTTCTCCCTTTTTCTTAACCGAAACGTTTACATCACAACGAAAATTTCCTTCTTGCATATTCCCATCACAAATCCCTATCCACTGCACTAATTCATGAAGTTTCTTAGCATATGCCACAGCTTCTTCTGCAGAGCTCATATCTGGCTCTGTGACAATTTCTAATAAAGGCGTTCCTGCTCTATTTAGATCGATTCCTGATTTTCCTTCTTCAATTCCATGAACAGATTTACCCGCATCTTCCTCTAAATGCGCTCGTAAAATTCTTATAGTTTTATTTTCATCGCCTAGTGAAATTGTCAGACTTCCTTCACCCACAACAGGTAACTCAAACTGACTAATTTGATAACCTTTAGGTAGGTCTGGATAAAAGTAGTTTTTTCTGGCAAAAATAGAATGTTCGGCGATCCTTGCATCAACTGCTAAACCAAATCGTATTGCACAGTTGACCGCTTCTTCATTAAGAACAGGCAGAACTCCAGGGTAGGCAAGACTGACTAGACATGCATGAGCATTAGGCTCGCTACCAAAATTAGTAGATGCACCAGAAAATATTTTTGATTCAGTTTTTAACTGGGTATGCGTTTCAATTCCAATAACAACTTCCCATTCCATTATTTAAACTCCTCAGGAGATAAATTATGCCAATCTGTATTCATCTGAAAAATGTTAGCAATATTTAATAGTTTTGCCTCACTAAAATAATTACCTATAAGTTGAATCCCCACGGGAAGCTCGTTCATTAGCCCAGCGGGCATCGATAATCCAGGTAAGCCTGCAAGATTTGTTGAAATTGTATAAACATCTTGCATATACATTTTAAGTGGGTCTTCTTTTTTTTCGCCAATTGGAAAGGCTACTGAAGGTGCTGAAGGACCTAAAATTACATCACAATTTTCAAATGCCTTTTTAAAATCTTCAGAGATTAATCTTCTAATTTTTTGTGCTTTTAGATAATATGCATCATAGTAGCCTGCGCTCAGAACGTAGGTCCCTATCATTATTCTTCTTTTAACTTCCTCACCAAAACCTTCTTCTCTTGTCTTACAATACATCTCCATTAGATCGTCATATTCTTTTGTACGATAACCATATCTAACACCATCGTATCTTGATAAATTACTTGATGCTTCAGCAGGGGCGATGACATAGTAAACTGGTATTGATAAATGATTATTCGGTAATGAAATCTCTACAATCTCTGCACCCAATTTTTTATACTCGTTGATGCCCCGTTCTATTATTTTCTCAACCTCAGGATCCAGACCTTCACTAAAAAATTCTTTTGGAACACCAATTTTTAAGCCCTTAATGGGGTCACTAATACCTGTTAAATAGTTTTCTTTTGCTCTTTGTATACTTGTTGAATCTTTAGGATCATGACCACTCATAACATTCATCATTGCTGCACAATCTTCTGCCGTATGACACATCGGGCCTGCCTGATCCAGGCTGGATGCAAATGCAATCATTCCATATCTTGAAACTAAACCATAGGTCGGTTTTAAACCCGTCAAACCACATAAAGAAGCAGGCTGTCTTATCGAACCACCTGTATCTGTTGCCGTCGCAGCCGGGGCTAACCTTCCAGCAACTGCCGCTGCACTCCCACCCGAGCTTCCGCCTGGGACAGTTTTTATATCCCATGGATTTTTAACATTGCCATAAAAAGAAGTCTCGTTCGATGAACCCATAGCAAATTCATCCATATTCGTTTTTCCTAGGTTCACAGCCCCGACTGCATTAAATTTACTTATTACAGTTGAATCATATGGAGCAATAAAATTATCTAACATTTTTGAACCACAACTTGTTTTCCATCCTTCTGCGCAAAAAATATCTTTTTGAGCTATTGGAATCCCGGTTAAATAATCCTGGTTTCCTTCTTTAATAATTTCATCCGAGTGCTTTGCCATGGCCAAACTTTTATCTTTATCAATTGTAATAAAAGCATTTATAGATGAATTGTGAAGATCTAGTCGATTTAAAAAGAACTGCGTAAGCTCTACGCTGGAAAATTTTTTTTGTTTTAAACCTTCTGAAAGCTCTTTGAGGGATAAATTTATCATTTTACTCAATCACTCGAGGGACAATAAATAGAGACTGATGAGTTTCATTTGATAATTTTAAGGATTTTTTTCTAATATCCACTTCGGTCACTTTATCCTCTCTTAAAGGCTGAGTAATATCGAGTGCATGAGCCATAGGTTCAATACCATCTGTATTTACCTGGGTCATTTGATCGATTAACCCCAAAATTCCTTCTAACTTTTCACTAACTTTATCAGCTTCGTTTTTGTTTATATTTATTCGTGCCAAATGGGCAATTTTTTTAATTTCGTCATTATCGAATTTCATTTTATTAAAACACCATTTTTTGTTTAATTAATGTTGATTATTCAGTTATTATACAAGGATACGGGAACACTTTAAAATTCATCTATTTAAATTATGATTAAAAATATCTTCAGAAATTTTGTTGAAAACGATTTGGCTATCGATCTTGGTACAGCAAATACACTAATTTTTGCTAAAGGAAGAGGTGTTGTTCTTGATGAGCCTTCAGTTGTTGCAATTCAAAATGTTCAAGGGCCTGGTGGACCTCAATCCAGAAAAACCGTTCTAGCTGTTGGTACTGAAGCTAAATCAATGCTGGGTAGATCTCCTCAAAGCATTGAAGCTATTCGTCCAATGAAAGACGGCGTGATAGCTGATTTTAATATTACCGAAGAGATGATAAAGCATTTTATTAAGAAGACTGTATCAACCAATATGTTTTCTCCAAGCCCAAGGATAGTCATTTGTGTTCCATATGGCGCAACACAAGTTGAAAAAAGAGCTATTCGAGAATCTGCAGAGAGAGCTGGCGCAAAACAAGTATTTTTAATTGAAGAGCCCATGGCGGCGGCTATTGGAGCTGAATTACCTATTCAAGACGCTACAGGCTCAATGGTAATTGATGTGGGGGGCGGCACTACAGAAGTCGGCATTATCTCATTAGGTGGAATCGTTTATGCAAGTTCCGCTCGCGTAGGTGGAGATAAAATTGATCAATCTATTGTTGACTACATGAGAAGAAACTACGGAACATTAATATCTGAACCAACAGCTGAAAAAATAAAACAGGAAATTGGTAGTGCCTTTCCTTTAAATGAACTTTTATCAATGGATGTCACTGGAAGAAATTTAGCAGAAGGCTTGCCTAGAAAACTAAGCATTTCTAGTAACGAAATATTAGAAGCTATTGCAGAGCCTCTTCATACAATCGTTGGTGCCGTGAAAACCGCACTTGAACAAACCCCTCCTGAGCTTGGATCTGATATTGCAGAAAATGGAATGGTACTCACTGGCGGTGGTGCCCTTTTGAAGAACCTTGATCGACTACTTCAAGAAGAAACAGGGATTCCAGTAATCATTGCCGAAGATCCACTTACTTGCGTGGCCAGAGGCTGCGGAAAAACATTGGATCAATTAGATTATTTTAAAAATACGTTTGTTTATGAATAAATATAATGGCCTACAAGGTATCTAAAAAAAAATTAAGCTTATTCACTACTAACTTTTCTTTAACTTATTTTATTCTTTTCATTTTTTTAACTGTGTTGATGATGTTTATGGACAGTCGCTATGACTATCTTAAGCAAATCAGAAAAGATTTTTCATTTATAACTTCCCCTTTAATCATTTTGACTAATGACACCCTTAATTATTTTGAAAATTTTCAAAGTCTATCAAAATCAAAAAATTTATTAGAAGAAGAAATAAACCAGCTTAATATTGAAATCGATCGCCTTGCCATTGAGAATCAAATAAGAAATTTTCTAGTCGCTGAGAATGAGAACTTGAGAGAGGCAACGCTCTTATCGAAAAAGTTGGCGCCAAAAAAAACTTACCCCGCTGAGATTATTAAGCCAATAATAAGAGGAAGAACCCCAATAATTATAGTCAATAAGGGTAAAAAGGACGGAATTCGTCAAGGTATGCCTGTCGTTAATAGATTGGGTCTGGTAGGCCAAATATACTCAACTTATAATCAAACAAGTGAGGTTGTTCCATTACTTTCAAAAAAATTTGCTGTCAATGCACTTCAAGAAAATGGGCAAAATCATGTCATCATTTATGGTGATACTGAATTTTTAGTGATTCCTTTCTTTCCTGCTTCGATAGATATCTCGCTTGGTGACACATTTGTTACTTCAGGTCTCGATAACGTATACCCTAGTGGAATTAAGATAGGTGAAGTGGTTGATGTATCTCCAGAAGATAAACAATTTAACAAAATTCTTTTAAGACCAGCAACTTTTTCAAATCAATTTTCTTTAATAACTATTCTTGATTATTAGTGATGTTAAAAAAATCTCATGACGTAAAAGTAAAGCAACAAAAATTATTTATTGGGTTATTTTTATTTTCTACTATTTTTAGTTTCATTAATTTATTCAGTTTTATAAGTATTAACTTTTACTCAGAGTATTTCATAGCATTAATGGTGCTGACTATTTCATCTAATTTAATATCAATTAATATAACTAAAGTCTTTTTGATAGGCGTCATTGTAGACATTTTAGTTGGGTCAATTTTAGGACAATACACCATAACATTTTTGTTTTTATACGGCCTCCAAGTTTTTTCCCAGAAGTATTTTTTAATGCCGTCAAAAGCTCAAGCTATTCTTCTTAGGTTTATATCTATTAGCCTTGGCATAATAATTGTAACGATCATATCTCAAATTTTTAATCCTATTTTTTTTACCAATGGAAGCTTATTAAATTATTTAATAATAGAGATAGCTATCACTTTTTTTATTTTAATAATTTTTCAAATTTTTTATGAAAGAACTTATGGTGCTTAAATTTTATTTTGGATAATTATCGCTTTAAATATTTTTTTAAAAAAAGAATTCAAATACTATTTGGATTTTTAATAATTCTACTGTTCATTCCTTTATTAAAAATATTTTATTTACAGATCATACAGTTTGATAGATTTACCGCGCTGAGTAAAAATAATAGTATTAAAATTATTCCCATCCCCCCTAAAAGGGGAGTCATTTACGATAGAAATAATGTCATTTTAGCTGATAATAAATTAGTACACTATTTAGAGATAGATCGTGCTTTTTTTTCTGACCTTCCTGAAATAAAAGTCCGTTTAAAAAATAAATTAAATATTGATATTAATGTTGATGTTGAGAATAAAAAAATTAGTTACTTATATGAAACTGCGGTTCCTATCAGCTTTAGTCTGACCGACAAACAAATTGCAAACTTCGTTGCAAATCAATATTTATTTCCTAAGCTTAGGATTAAACAAAGGTTTATAAGAGACTACCCCCAAGGAAAGTCATCAGCACATCTAATTGGTTTCATTAATAGAATTAATGATAAAGATATCAATTTCTTAGAAAAAGAAAATTTAGTTAATCGATATTTAGGTAGTACTCATATTGGTAAATCTGGTATAGAAAAATTCTACGAGAATTTAATACATGGTTCTCCTGGATTTAAAGAGATTGAGGTAGATGCCAAGCAAAATGTCATTAGAACACTACAAGAGAAGAAGCCTATTCCTGGAAAAGCTATCAATTTAACAATTGATTATAGATTACAAAAAATTGCTGAGAAAGCATTTGGAGAAAAAAAGGGAGCACTTGTTGCAATCGATCCAAAAAATTCTGAAGTACTTGCTTATGTTAGTCAGCCAACATTTAATCCAGCTTTATTTACAAACGGGATATCTCATGCGGCTTGGGCTAATCTAAACGATAAAAACTCAAGAACCATGCTCGATAGAACCGTTGCTGGCGTTTATCCTCCTGGCTCTACACTTAAGCCCTTTGTAGCTCTTGCAGCCCTTACAAACGATATAAGAAAACCCCCTTTTTCAATTTTTGACATTGGATATTTTACAATGCCAAGATCTTCTAAAGTCTTTCGAGATTGGAAGCGAGGTGGTCACGGGACTGTAGATATTATTAAAGCCATTGCTGTTTCATGCGATACCTTTTTTTATGGATTAGGTCTTGAATTAGGAATACCTAATTTAAATAAAGTGCTAGATGACTTTAACTTTGGAAAAAAGACTGGGATTGATATTGGTGGAGAAAAAAATGGTTTAATTGCCAATAAAGCCTGGAAAAAGAAGAAGTTTAATGAAAGTTGGTATGCTGGAGAAACTGCGATTACTGCAATTGGACAAGGATTTACTCTTGTCACACCACTCCAGCTTGCAAATGCCACTGCAAAGCTTGCGAATCCAAGTTTATCAATTAAGCCCCACTTACTTTTAAGTATTGATAGAATCAAACAAGATAAAGAAGAAGTCAAACAGGATAAACAAAGCTATTCAGATAAGAACCTAAATTGGATCAAGGCAGGTATGGTCAATGTCACAAAAGAAGGAGGGACTGCCGCTTTTTTAGGGAAAAAATCAAATTATCAAATGGCATCAAAAACTGGAACAGCCCAATTATTTGGTTTAAAAATAGGTGAAGAATATAACGAGGATACTCTCCCCGATAATCTTAAAGACCATGCACTTTTTATTACCTATGCTCCTGCCAATGATCCTAAGATTGTCATCGCCGTTATCGTTGAGAATGGCGGTCATGGAGGCTCAGTGGCAGGTCCAATTGCAAAAAAAGTTTTAGATGCTTATTTAAAAAATAAAAAATTATGATCAAAGTCTTACAAAAATATAAAAAAAGAATTGATATCCACCTTTTAACTATCACATTTTTTATTATTTTTTTGGGCTTGGTAACTTTATCAGGAAGTAATTTAGATACTTCGAATATTATTGTTAATCAAGTTGTAAATATTTTTGTCGGTCTGATAATTTTTACAATTTTAGTCTTTACTAATCCCCGTATTTTATTTTCGCACGCTCCTACATTGTTTTTAATCACTATATTTTTATTGATTTTAGTCCATTTTTTTGGGGTGGAAAGTAATGGGGCAAGAAGGTGGTTAGCTTTTGGATTTTTTAATCTCCAACCTTCTGAATTAATGAAAATTACTTTGCCACTAATGATAGCTTGGCTTTATCAACAGTATCAAAATAAAATCACACTTTGGCTTCACTTCACAGCCATTATTTTAATTTCAATTCCCGTATATCTAGTTTTACTTCAACCTGATTTAGGCACATCTATTATGATTGCCTTGTCAGGTTTTCTGATTATTTTTTTAGCGGGTATATCCTGGCGTTTAATACTCTCATCTATGTTTGTTGCAATCCTTAGCTCACCTCTCATCTGGATAAATCTTCATGCTTATCAAAAAAATAGGATCATTAATATGCTTGATCCTTTTGTCGATCCATTAGGTGCTGGTTACCATACAATTCAATCAATGATTGCCATAGGTTCGGGTGGTGCTTTTGGGAAAGGTTGGGGAGAGGGGTCACAAACGAATTTAAATTTTTTACCAGAAGCCAATACAGATTTTATTTTTGCTGTCTATTCTGAGGAATTTGGTTTTTTTGGTGTAGTTATAATTTTCGCTTTATTTTTGCTTCTTATCTTCAGGATATTTATCCTTGCAAATAATATGCAAAGTACGTTCTCAAAGCTTTTAACTGTTTCTCTGGGTGTTTCAATTTTTAGTGCGATTTTCGTAAACATTGCAATGATTAGTGGATTAGTTCCTATCGTTGGCTTACCTCTACCATTTATGAGTTATGGAGGCACATCCATGGTAGTTTCATTGGCTAGTATCGGTATAATAATGAGCTTAAATAATCATAAAACTTTAATAGCAAATTAAACAATAACTATGCGACAGCTTATTTTAAATATATTTTTTTTGTTTCTTATGGTTGGCTGTGCTTCAAAAGAATATTCAATTGATGACTTATTTGAAGATGGGGGTGAAATAGACACAACGCCGGAAGATTCAATAAAATATGTCTGTAATCAAAAAAAATATTTTTTTGTTCGTTATATTGGGGATGATAAAAAAAGTCTTTGGATTATTTTTCCAAAAAGAGAAATTAAACTTGAACAAACAGAGATTTCGAATGTATTTTCAAATGGAATTACTAAGTTAATATTTAATAAGAAGACCACAACCGTAAAAAAGGAAGATTCTATTTTATATAGTGAATGCGCCTCAGAAATTGAATAAAATGCAATCATAAAACGAAATAGGTTAATGTTAAATACTTAAATTTTTCGTTTTTTTTAAAGTAAAATAAAATTTTTTGTAACCAGGATAATTATGATAATAAAGTCAGAGTTTGTTGATTTACCCACACCAACCGGAATAATGAGGACTTATGTCCATAGGCCAAAATCGGAGTCTACATTTCCTACTATCCTTTTTTATTCAGAAATTTTTCAACAAACAGGCCCTATTGAAAGGGCTGCAAAAATTATGGCGAGCCACGGATTTGTAGTTTTGGTACCTGAAGTTTTCCACGAGCTTAATGAAATTGGTACCGTTCTTAATTACGATGATGAAGGGAGAGACAAAGGTAATGCTGATAAGTCTGAAAAAAATGTTCAAGCATATGATACAGATAATCAAGCCATGATTGACTGGGTCGGTAAACAAAAGTGGACAAATGGTCATGTCGGCGCAATGGGGTTTTGTATTGGTGGTCATCTTGCATTTAGAGCTGCTCTTAATCCAAGTGTTAAAGCTACAGCCTGTTTTTATGCGACAGATCTTCATACAAATACTATCCCAAATAAACCTGGGCAACACAGCATGGAGCGTCTTTCAGACATTCAAGGTGAGTTATTAATGATTTGGGGGAAGCAAGATAATCATGTGCCTACTGAGAGCCGAACAAAAATACATCACCAATTGCTAGATACTTCAATTAAATTTAGTTGGCATGAATTTAATGCTCAACATGCTTTTATGAGGGATGAAGGAGAAAGGTATGACGCAGAATTGGCATCCCTATGTTATCAGCTATGTTTTAGCCTATTTAATAGAACTTTAAGAAGTTAAACGCAATCAGAAAATGCTTCGAGTGCTCTATAAAATTTATTGTGATTTATTTTTGCCTTCTCTTTTGATTGAATTTTAACTTCACTTTCTGGTTTTGATTTAGAAGCGTCAGTTTGCGCTTGGTTTAGCTTAGAATTTGTTTTTTTACTTTTCACTGTTATTTTTCCTTTTGGGAATTAAAAATTATTGGGATTTTGTCCCAAATATTGTTATATGATAAAGGTTATACCAATAAATTCAAATTTTTTAAATATAAAAATAAACTGATGAAAATATACGTTAATGGGCAACAAAAAAATTTTGAAGCTACTGAAATATGTCTTACTACATTAATTGAAAAATTAGCGCCTAACGAAAAAAAATTTGCCATAGAATATAATGGAGAAATAATTTCAAAAGGTAATTTCCCTCAAACCTTCTTAAGAGATGGAGACAAACTCGAGATTGTTATAGCTGTAGGTGGCGGCTAATTAAATGGAATCAGATAAGTTTTTAATTGCAGGAAAACATTATCTATCTAGGCTTCTTGTAGGCACAGGTAAATATAAAGATTTTAAAGAAACCCAAACGGCAATACAGGAAAGTGGTGCAGAAATTGTGACAGTTGCAATAAGAAGAACTAATATTGGTCAAAATGTTAAAGAAGAATCTTTATTAGATTTCATACCCAAGGAAAAATATACATATTTGCCTAATACAGCAGGGTGTTATTCAAAAGACGATGCCATTAGAACATTGCGTCTTGCAAGAGAGTTGTTAGATGGACATAACCTTGTCAAATTAGAGGTCTTAGGTGATCCCCATACTCTTTATCCGAACGTTGTTGAGACAGTAGAGGCCGCAAAAACTTTAATCAAAGAAGGGTTTGATGTCATGGTTTATACCTCAGACGACCCTATTATTGCAAAACAACTAGAAGATATAGGCTGCTGTGCCATCATGCCTCTAGCATCACTCATCGGTTCAGGAATGGGTATCTTGAATCCTCATAACTTAGAAATTATTATTGATAATGCAAAAGTGCCTATCATTGTAGACGCAGGCGTTGGAACTGCTTCAGATGCAGTAATTGCTATGGAGCTAGGTTGTGATGGTGTTTTAATGAATACAGCGATTGCTGCAGCGAGTAAACCTATATTAATGGCAGGTGCAATGAAAAAAGCCATTGAATCGGGAAGGGATGCATACCTAGCAGGAAGGATGAAGAAGAAGTTTTATCAAGCAGATCCAAGCTCACCAACTTCAGGATTAATTAAGTGAAAGATAAAAACAATAACCATATTTTAGTTAATGTGACTCCAAATTTCATTGAAAAAAATTCTATGATTGAATTTAATAAATTTGTGTTTGCTTATGAAGTTGAAATAAAAAATGATAGCTTACAGCCAATTCAATTAATCAGTAGGCACTGGATAATTGAAAATTCAAAGTTTGAAAAATTTGAAGTAAAAGGAGAGGGTGTGATTGGGGAACAACCAACCATCCCTCCTGGTGAAGTTTATAGTTATTCAAGTTTTACTGAAATTAGCACCCCCTCTGGTTTTATGTGGGGCTCTTATCAAATGTTAACAGAAAGCGAAATAAGCTTTAGTGTCGAAATTCCCAAGTTTGAATTAAATATGCCGAGAACACTTCATTGAACAGCATATCTAGGCTACTGATTGTTTTATTTTTATTACTAACGAGCTGTCAAGATGCTCAACCACCCGTGGATTGTAATTGCCCTGAAGTTGAACAACCAGTCGTCGAAGAAAAAAAAGAGGTCAAATTTAAACCCTATAGTTTTCTTAAGGAGACTTACTGGAGTGATATTGAATATGCACTCTCAGAAGACTACTTAATTCTCGCTTGGCCTGCTTGGATAAGGGGCTGTTCCACACTTATCAATAAAAAACCTTGGCGAAAAGTTTGTGAGCAAGCTTATTTAATTGGCTCATCCCCAAGTAATGAAGAAATAATAAACTATTACAAAAATTATTTTAATTTATATCAAGCAACTAATAATGATGGGTCAAAAGAGGGATTAATTACAGGATATTATCAGCCATTGCTAAAAGGTAATTGGAAGAAAACAAAAAGATATAATATTCCGCTTTACTCTATTCCTGACGATTTGATAACAGTTAATTTAAGTGAAATTTACCCTGACCTAAAATACAAAAGACTGAGAGGGAGAGTTGAGGGAAATAAATTGGTACCTTACTTTACAAGAGATGAAATTACAGAAAAGGTGACGCCGCTAGAAGGCAATGAATTGGTCTGGGTCAATAACGCCGTTGAAGCTTTTTTTCTTGAGATTCAAGGGTCTGGTGTTATCGAGTTTGAAAATGGAAGAAGAATTCAAATTGGATATGCAGATCAAAATGGACATCCCTATCGCTCAATGGGAAGAGCGCTCATTCGTGCAGGAGAATTACAAAGAGGTAAAGTTTCCATGCAGAGTATCAAGAAATGGGCAAGGAACAACAAAAAAAAATTAAGAAAATTCTTAAGTGCTAATCCTAGTTATGTTTTTTTTCGAATTCTGCCAGAAGGCTTACCTGGACCGATCGGTGCCATGGGTATCCCTATTACTGCTGAAAGATCTGTTGCCATAGATCGAAAGTATGTCCCACTTGGTGCACCTATTTTTCTAAAGACAACTAAGCCAAATACCGATATCCCTATAAAGCAACTTATGATTGCCCAAGATACTGGTGGAGCGATTAATGGAGGTGTCAGAGCTGACTTTTATTGGGGACAAGGAAATAATGCTGGAAAAATGGCTGGCAAAATGAAACAGGATGGCCGGATATGGGTTTTACTGCCTAAAGATTTTAAACTCCCATAAAAAAAGGAACTGCAAGAGTTCCTTTTTTTAACATAAGTAAATAAACGATTACTTGTTCATTACGTACATTGTTACTTCAAAACCGAAACGCATTTCAGTTGCAATTGGTGTTGTCCACATAATATGATCTCCTTTTAATTTTTTAAATTCTACTAAATAAATAGTAGTGAACATAATATACATGTGATATTTACTTTTCTGTTATGAAAATACCCTAAGTAAAATCATGAATGTGATATTGTCTTAACTTAAAAAAAAGGCCCACAATTGTGGGCCTTTAGTCACTCTAAAATTACAGGAGGATAATTAAGAGTGGTACGCAGTCTCTCCGTGAGAAGTAGTATCAAGTCCAGTTCTTTCACTTTCATCTGAAACTCTCATACCCACAACGGAATTGACAATTTTATATAAAACAAAGGTTGCGATAGCACACCAAACAATCGTTATACCTACGCTCTTCGCTTGAATAACAAATTGTGAAGCCATTGATACGCCCTCATCAAAACCAACTCCACCAAATGTTGGTGCCATTAGTATTGCTAACCCTAGTGCACCGACTATGCCGGCAACACCGTGAATACCAAATACGTCTAATGAGTCATCGTAACCAATTGCTTTTTTAAGGCTAGTACAAGCCCAGTAAGCAAATATGGAAGCTACGAAGCCGAGGATGATTGCCCCCATCGGACCCACTACCGCACAAGCCGGAGTGATCGCAACTAGTCCTGAAATCGCACCAGATACACCACCTAACAATGAGGCTTTGCCTTTTTGTAGTGTCTCAATGAGTAACCAACCTAATACTGCTGCTGCTGCTGCTATTTGCGTATTAATCATTACTGCACCTGCTACACCATCGGCAGCTAATTCACTCCCCACGTTGAAGCCAAACCAACCTGCCCAAAGTAAGGCAGCACCAATCAAAGTCATTGGCATATTATGTGGCGGCATTGGCTCTTTACCAAAGCCTAATCTTGGTCCAATTAAAAGTGCTAAAACTAATGCTGCGACACCCGCATTAATATGAACTACCGTTCCGCCAGCGAAATCAATTGCGCCCATTTCAGCAATGAGTCCACCGCCCCAAACCATGTGACATATTGGAAGATAGACAATAGTAAACCAACCTGTCATAAATAAAAGCATGCCTGAGAACTTAATCCTTTCAGCAAATCCACCAACAATCAGTGCTGGAGTTAAGGCTGCAAAAGTAAGTTGGAAGGTAACAAAAACAAATTCAGGAATGGTTCCTGATACTGAGTCAGGAGTAATACCATTTAAAAATGCTGCCCCAAAACCACCGGCAATCATTTGTCCCCAAGGTGTGCCTGTGCCATCTGAAAATGCCACGCTGTATCCATAGATAACCCACAACAGTGACATTAAAGAAAAGGTCACAAAAACTTGCATCAAGACCGATAACATGTTTTTGGATCTTACCAATCCACCATAAAATAATGCCAAACCAGGAATGGCCATGACAATTACTAATATGGTTGCCACAATCATCCAAGCGGTATCGCCTGAGTTTATTGTAGGCACCTCCTCAACTGCTGCCTCCACTACTAGAACATCTTGCTCTGCAACTAAAACTGTTTCTTTGGTGATATCAAATACCTCATTTGATATACCTGTTTGTGTAAAACTTAGAAGAAATAGGCTTAATAAACCAATGACTCCTAATTTAGAAAATATTTTATTCATGATTGTCTCCTTAAAGTGCATCTTCGCCGGTTTCACCGGTTCGGATTCGTTGAACTTGATCAAGTGGCATCACAAAGATCTTGCCGTCACCAATTTTTCCAGTGAGTGCAGACTTTGAAATAGTCTCAATAACTTTTTTTGTTAGTTTGTCGGAGACTGCAATTTCTATTTTTACCTTCGGCAAAAAATCGATAACGTACTCAGCTCCACGGTAAAGCTCTGTATGGCCTTTTTGACGACCAAAGCCTTTCACTTCTGTGACAGTAATGCCTTGAACACCTATCTCAGAAAGGGCCTCTCTTACTTCATCAAGCTTAAATGGCTTGATCACTGCACTAATTAACTTCATATTTATTCCCCTTAAATATTTAAATAAAGGAGCAGGGTTTAATCTACTCCCTAATCATAATTGTTTAGAATCCTGCGCTTAAGTAACCTCCAAAAACGCTATCTCCAAGAAATGTAGAACCTACTGTCCACCTATCTTTATCCTGGTCAGTATCGGTATAAAACGCACCTGCTGAAAAGTTATCATTAAATGCATAATCTGCGTTTACTTTCCAATCAGTGTAGTCATATTTAGACCCGTCTGTACCACCAAATGTTTGATACCCAACATGACCTGAAACTGTTAAAGGTGTAGAGCCAATTGGAACATCAACCGTTAAGTCAGTATATGTTTCACCATCCATATCTTCAAAGCCCCATGCTTCATCAGACACCACAACATAGTTTGTTAGACTCGCAGAGAATTTACCATCCAGGAAATCTTTGCTAAGCCCAACATAAATTTCAGTTGCATCTGTATCTACAGCACCTGCAGTTTTGTCACCAGGGTAATAGAATTGAAGCACACCGATATCAAAGCCAATGCCACCGAATGGAAGTTCTGTTGCCCAACCACCATAAACGTCAATCTCAACACTGTTTTTATCCATGTAGTCACCTGCCGTTGTCCAATCTACATTGGATGCCCAAGTTCCTAGGTATAGTCCGCTTGAGTGCTCAACATCAAAACCACCTTGAATAGCAGGTTCATTTTGTGTTTGCGTATATCCACGGAATACATAATCAGAATATAAGCCTACGTTTGCGCTAAAGCTAAACTCATCAAGCATTGAAGGTGCTTTAATGTCTTCTACTTCGTCAGCCGCAAAGCTCAATGGGGCAACTGAAAATAATGCGCCAATGACAGCTGCTTTAATTAATTTCTTGTTCATACTGCTTTCTCCTTTTAAAATATGTTGACACTTTTTTTGTCGTACACTTATATGTAAAGCAAAAACCGTGCCAACTTTGTTATTTTCTAAATTTTCTTTGTTGTTTAATCTAATTTGGGGAATAAACTAAATTAATTTATTAACAATAAAAATATAAAAAAACTGTTAAAATCAATGTTTTACAGGAAGAATATATGGTAGATAAAGATACAATTCAACAAATTTCACAGAAAATTAAAAACATTATTGCTGATTCCCCAATAAGTGACATTGAAGAGAACATAAATGCACTATTAAAGGGCATGTTCACCAAAATGGACCTAATTACAAGGGAAGAGTTTGATGTACAAACCGGCGTACTCAAGAAAACACGTGAGAAACTTGAGAAGCTAGAAGAGCAACTATCTAAAATTGAAAAGAGTATTAAATAAAAATGGCAAAAAATCTCTCATCCAAGTTAGAAGTTGAGCTAAGTAAAATCCTCAGTAATCGAATTATGATAATGGATGGTGCTACGGGCACGATGATCCAACAACATAAATTGACAGAAGAAGATTACCGTGGCGGTAAAGATGGAAAATTCATTGATTTTTCTGCCCCCAAGGGTGAACGAGAAATTTTCTTAAAAGGTAACAACGAGCTACTTAGCTTGACACAACCCCAAGTTATTAAAGAAATCCATGAAGAATATTTAATGGCGGGGGCAGACATATTAGAAACTAATACGTTTGGGGCTAACAGTATTGCCCAGGATGATTACTATATGCCTCATCTGATTCATGAGATGAATTTTGAATCAGCTCGGCTTGCAAAGGAAGCAGCTAAAAAGTTTAGTACTCCTGAGAAACCCAGGTTTGTCGCAGGGGCAATTGGCCCAACGCCTAAAACAGCATCTATATCACCTGACGTCAACGACCCAGGAGCAAGAAATGTCAATTTTGATCAATTAGTCGCATCTTACAAGGAACAAACAAAATCTCTTATTGAGGGTGGCGTTGATATCATTTTAGTTGAGACAGTGTTTGATACCTTAAATTGTAAAGCCGCTTTATTCGCGGTAGAACAAGCTTTTGAAGAAATGTCACAGAGACTCCCTCTCATGATTTCTGGAACAGTAACGGATGCATCGGGTAGAATTTTATCAGGGCAAACAGTGAGTGCATTTTGGAATTCCATCAGACATGCAAAACCATTAACCATAGGACTAAATTGTGCCTTAGGTGCTGCTCTTATGCGTCCTTATGCTGAAGAGCTATCGAAAATTGCCGATACCAATATATGCATTTATCCAAATGCAGGTCTTCCAAACCCAATGTCGGACACGGGGTTTGATGAAGAACCACATGATACCTCAGAGCTTTTAAAAGAATTTGCTAATAGCGGATTCATAAATATTGCTGGTGGTTGTTGTGGAACAACACCGGATCATATTAAAGCGATTGCTGAACAGTTAGAAAACATCCCCCCAAGGATTGTTCCAACACAAGAAGTATTTACCAGACTTTCTGGGCTTGAGCCACTGAGTATAAAGGAAGATACACTGTTTATTAATGTTGGTGAACGAACAAATGTCACAGGCTCCAAAGCTTTTGCACGACTTATTATCGAAGAAAAATTTGAGGAAGCAGTTTCAGTAGCACGACAACAAGTTGAAAATGGAGCACAAGTTATTGATATAAATATGGATGAGGGCATGCTGGACTCCCTAAATGCCATGAAATATTTCTTAAATTTAATTGCTTCTGAACCGGATATTGCTCGCATCCCCATAATGATTGACTCATCAAAATGGGAGGTCATTGAGGCAGGATTAAAGTGTGTTCAAGGGAAAGCGATCGTCAACTCAATATCCATTAAGGAGGGAGAGGAACTCTTTTTAAAACATGCTCGATTATGCAGAAATTTTGGGGCTGCGGTTGTAGTTATGGCCTTTGATGAAAAAGGGCAAGCTGATACTTATGAACGTAAAACTGAGATATGTAAACGCGCTTACGATGTCCTTACCCAAAAAATAGATTTCCCACCCGAGGATATTATTTTTGATCCGAATATTTTTGCTGTGGCCACAGGGATTGAGGAACATAATAATTATGCGGTAGATTTTATCAACGCAACCCGCTGGATTAAAGAAAACCTTCCCTACGCTAAAATTTCTGGAGGCGTATCAAATGTAAGTTTTAGTTTCCGTGGAAACGATCAAGCAAGAGAGGCCATACACACCGTTTTCTTACATCATGCTATTAAAGCTGGGTTAACTATGGGAATTGTCAATGCAGGAATGCTTGGCTTATACGATGATTTAGATGATGACTTAAAGCAAGCAGTAGAAGATGTTGTCTTAAATCGAAGACACGATTCTACAGAAAGAATGATTGATATTGCTGGCACATTAAAAGGAAGTAAAAAAGAGGAATTAAAATTAAATTGGCGAGGTGATGAAAAAACACCCGTTACTATTGAAAAGAAAATTCAATATGCATTAGTGCATGGGGTCACAGATTATATTGTAGAAGACACAGAAGAGGCGCGATTAAAAATTATGAGTGAGAATGGGCGACCAATTAACGTCATTGAAGGACCCCTTATGGATGGAATGAACGTTGTGGGAGACTTATTTGGCCAAGGAAAAATGTTCTTACCTCAGGTTGTAAAATCAGCAAGAGTAATGAAACAGGCTGTTGCTCACCTTGTACCTTTTATTGAAAAAGAAAAGGCGGAGGATGAAAAAAGAACAGGGATTAAAGCTAAGCCTAAAGGAAAAATGTTAATCGCAACCGTCAAAGGTGATGTCCATGATATAGGAAAAAATATCGTATCTGTTGTTCTTCAATGTAATAATTTCGAAGTAGTCAATATGGGCGTAATGGTTCCTTGTGCGGAAATACTTGCAAAAGCAAAAGAAGAAAACGCTGATATTATTGGCTTATCAGGATTGATTACTCCCTCTCTAGAGGAAATGTCTAACGTAGCTAGCGAGATGCAACGTGATCCATATTTCAAAGAAAATAATATTCCATTACTTATTGGAGGAGCAACCACATCTCGAGCACACACAGCAGTAAAAATTTCTGAACATTACGATGGTCCTGTTGTACATGTATCTGATGCATCTCGTTCAGTATCTGTGATGCAATCTCTAATGGACCCAATACAAAAAATGGAATATCTTGTTGATCTTTCTAAGGATTATGAAAACGTTCGACAATTACATGCAAAGAAAAAGGGTCCAAAATTTGTATCAATCGAAGAGGCGCGAAAAAATAAATTAACACTTAAATTTAAACCAAAAAAACCTAAGTTTATTGGCCGAAGAATCTTTAAAAATATTGATCTTAATTTAATCAAAGAATATATAGATTGGTCACCTTTCTTTCAAACATGGGATCTTCATGGGAAATATCCTGATATCCTTAAAGATAAAGTAGTAGGTAAAAGTGCAACAGATCTTTTTAAAGAAGCTCAAAAAATGTTAACTAAACTTATTAATGAAAAAAAACTAAAAGCTAATGGTGTGGTAGGTTTTTACCCTGCAAACTCTATTAATGAAGATGATATCGAAATATTCAAAGATGAATCCATGGAATTAGCTTTCACTTACTATTGCTTGAGGCAGCAAACCCAAAAACCCGTGATTAAGGGTACTCAAAAACCTAATATATGCTTATCTGATTTTATTGCTCCTAAACAAAAAAATATTACCGATTATATTGGCCTCTTTGCTGTTACGGCAGGTATAAATGCGGAGATTTATGAAGATATATTTATGAAAGAAGAGGATGATTACAGCAGTATCATGGTCAAAGCTATCACAGATCGATTAGCTGAAGCTTTTGCAGAGTATATGCATAACAGAGTTCGACAAGATCTATGGGGATATCAAACTGAAAAACTTAGCAACGAAGCAATGATAAAAGAAAAGTACCAAGGGATAAGGCCTGCTCCTGGTTATCCGGCTTGTCCTGAACATACGGTTAAAAATGATATATTCGCACTTCTAAAAGCAAAGGAAATTGGTATGGAACTGACAGAGGGTATGTCGATGAAACCTGCATCCTCAGTAAGTGGCTTTTATTTTGCACATCCTGAGGCAAAATATTTCAGTGTTGATAAAATTGATGAGGATCAAATTAATGATATGGCTGAAAGAAGATCTATATCTAAAGAACAATTAAAGAAATGGATTTCACCAAATATTAGGTAAAAATGCATATTCATATATTAGGCATATGTGGAACATTTATGGCAGGGATAGCATCTCTGGCAAAGTCAAAGGGTTTTAGAGTTACTGGATGTGACAAAAACGTATATCCACCCATGTCAACCCAACTTGAAGAGCAAGGAATTAAAATCATTGAAGGATTTCATTCTTCCCAAGTAGAGCTTACTCCGGATATTTACATTATCGGTAATATTATCAAAAGAGGTAACCCTCTTATGGAAGAGATATTAAACAATAACCTAGCGTTCCAATCTGGACCCCAATGGTTGTATGAAAACATTCTTCATGAAAAATGGGTTATAGCTGTCGCTGGAACCCATGGTAAAACCACAACAACGGCAATGCTCACATGGATTTTTGAGCATGTTGGGCTTAATCCAAGTTATTTAATCGGTGGCATTCCAACAAACCTAAAATCCTCATCAAGACTAGTAGAAAATAAACAATCTAATTTTTTTATAATCGAAGCAGATGAATATGACACAGCTTTTTTTGATAAACGTTCCAAATTTATTCATTATCATCCACGAACACTTGTTATGAACAATTTAGAATTTGATCACGCAGATATTTTTGATAATCTAGATCATATAAAAAAACATTTTCATCATCTGATAAGAATAATTCCTGAAAATGGACGTGTAATTTCAAATGCAAACAGTAAGGCTCTGGATGAAGTAATAAAATTTGGTATCTGGTCTGAATTAGAATTTTTTAATGATGATGAGGGTTGGTCATACCAATGGGTAGATAAAAGTAATTCTTTAAATATTTCATATAAGAACAAAAATCAAGGATCTATCGACTGGGAGCTTATTGGTGACCATAATGCTTCTAATGCATTAGGTGCAATTGCAGCAGCTAATCATATAGGAATACCTACTTCTAAATCTATTGAAGCATTAAAGTTATTTAGGGGAGTCAAAAGAAGATTAGAAAAAATAGGAGAGTACAAAGATAATATTAAAATCTTTGATGATTTTGCTCATCACCCAACAGCTATCAAAAGTACACTGGATGGAATGAAAAAAATACAAAAAGTAGGTCGAATAATTGCAGTTTTAGAACCAAGATCTAATACTATGAAACTGGGAAATATGAAAAAAGATCTACAAGAAAGCCTTTCATCTGCCGATATAGTCTATTGTTATAAAAATAATTTAGATTGGGATCCTTCTGAATTATTTGAAAATGTCCAAAAAGTAAGGGTTTCAAACAATACTCAATGGATTTTAGATAGTATCATTGAAGAAAAAAAAGCAAATGATCAAATTGTATTTATGAGTAATGGTGGATTTTCAGGAATTCAAAACAAATGTTTAAATTTATTTGAAAATGAAGAATGATAGATACCTGTCTCTTATACACATCTCCGAGCCCACGAGACCTCTCTACATCTCG
>OJFP01000269.1_pt1 | contig 40505 bp, 37 predicted proteins | sample 1594141 | NCBI WGS metagenome assembly OJFP01 (sample SAMN05416843, study PRJEB24817) | seawater metagenome | isolation source: Sea water | place: Canada:Atlantic | collected 2013-07 | reverse complement strand
TCTACACTATCCTCTTCGTCGGCAGCGTCAGATGTGTATAAGAGACAGGGCATATGCCGTGCGGGTTGAAGAGTTGCTTAACGAGTATGTCAGTCTGGCCCGCGGCAAGATTCGGCTGCGCGTTATTGACCCCGAACCCTTTTCGGAACAGGAGGACGAGGCGGTCCGGGCCGGTGTGCGCGGCGTGCCCACCAGCGATGTGGGTGATACCGCTTATTTTGGTCTTTCCGCCACCAATACGACCGACGGCGAAGAGGTGATCGGTTTCTTTGCGCCGAGCAATGAAGAACTGCTCGAACACGACCTGACCCGGTTGATCTACAAGCTTGATAACCCGGAAAAACCGGTGGTTGCGATTTATAGCAGCTTGCCGGTTAACGGTGAACAGGGCGGGCGGGGTCGTCCGCAATCACCGAAATGGACCATCACCGAACAGATCGGTGAGATATTTGAGGTTCGTGTGCTCAAAGGTACCCAGGCGAAAATCGACGATGACGTGGATATCCTGATGATCATCCACCCGCAGATGTTTGATGACGCCTCGCGGGTAGCCATTGACCAGTACGTCCTTGGTGGCGGGCGTACCATGGTTTTTGTCGACCCCTACTCGGATGTCGAAATTATTCCCACGATGCCGTTCATGCAGAATCAGCAGGAGCCAAAACCGCCGTCTGATTTTGATCAGCAACTGGCGGCCTGGGGCGTGCGCGTTGATGGCACTCAGCTGGTCGGTGATTACGACGCTGCCCGACGGGTGACCACCTCGCAGAATCCGGGCAGCAAGCCGGAACCCTACCTGCCGTGGCTGGAGCTGAAGAGCGAGCACTTTAACCAGAAGGATGTGGTGACCCGGAGCCTCACCACCATGTATGTGGCGACAGCCGGGGCGATTGAAAAGCTCCCGGACAGTGAAGTGACCGTGGAAAACCTGATTGTTACCGGGCCGAATTCGGGTCCTGTTCCGGTGGCCTCGATCCAGTTTTCGCCGAATCCCAAAGAGATTCTCGGGCAGTTTCAGCCCACCGGGCCGCAGACTGTGGCAGTGCGGCTCAGCGGTAAAATTCGCAGTGCCTATGCCGATGGTCTGCCCGAAGGCGTTGAATGGTCGGGCGAGCGATTAACCGAATCGGACGATGCGCAGATTGTGCTGGTGGCCGACAGTGACCTGCTCCATGACCGTTTCTGGGTGCAGGTACAGGATTTCTTTGGCGACCGGGTGGCGATGCCTTATGCAGATAACGGTAATTTCGTCATTAACATGCTCGACAACCTCAGCGGCAGCAGTGACCTTATCAGCGTGCGCAGTCGGGGTAGTTTTTCTCGGCCGTTTACCCGCATTGTTGATTTGGGTAAGGCCGCCGAAGAGCAGTATCGCGCCACCGAGCAGCAACTGCAGATGCGCCTGCAGGCGGCAGAGCAGAAACTTGCTGAGCTGCAGCAGCAGGGCGCCGACGCCGGCCTGATCGATCAGCAGGCGCGCGAGGAAATCGATAGTTTTCTGCAGGAAAAAGTCGCCATTCGCAAAGAGCTGCGCAGCGTGCAGCACGACCTGCGTAAAGACATCGACACGCTTGAATCTCGGGTGAAGTTCATCAACATTGGGTTGATGCCGCTATTGATTATTTTTATGGCACTACTGGCGGGCCTGACCCAGTCCCGCAGGCGGGGTGGTTAAAAATGCAGCAGCGTACTTTCATTGGACTGGCCGGGGTTACCCTGGCCGTGGTGGTGGTGACGGCACTGACACTAGGTGGTTATCGAACCGGTACCGCAGTGGTCAGTACCAGCGAGAGTCTGGAGCCAGACTGGGTCGACAGCAAACTGACCCTGGCGGCGGCGGTTCGGCTAGATAGCCCCGCCGGAGAGCTGAATTTGCAGCTCGATGGCGATCAGTGGCGAGTGGTAGAGCGTCATGGCTATCCGGCGGATAACGGTAAGGTGTGGCAGATGCTGGAGCAGATTGGCGACGTGGAACTGCTGGAACCTAAAACGGATAATCCCGCCCTGCACCAGCGGCTGGGATTGCGCGATCGTAGTGAACCGGATGCGGCTTCCGTGGAAATAATGATTGCCGACGCAGCCGAGCAGCCGTTGACCCATTTTCTGCTTGGCAATGATCGGCCGATGGCCGGGCGCGGTGAGCGACACTATTACCTGCGGCGCATCGATGATAACCAGACCTGGGTCGCCAGTGGCGACCTGAACCCTGACCGCCTGGCGTCGGCCTGGCTGGACCGAGCGCTGATTGACATCAAGCAGTCACGGATGCGCGAGGTGACTATTCAGCACCCGGGTAAACCCCTGGTGCGGGTCAGTCGGCAGAGTGCTGACGAGGCCTTCACCCTGCAGGATATTCCGGCCGGTCGGACCGCCAAGACCACGGAGGTAACCGCAATTGCCTACGGTCTGCAGGAGTTGCGGTTAACCGATGTCAATCAGGTCGACAAGGCAGAGCTGAACTGGGACAAGGTCATTGTGGTGAACTTTATTGCCTTTGATGGGCTGCAGGTGCGGGTTCAGCTGCAGGCAAAAGATCTCGGGATTGTTGCGCGGCTAACGGCCAGCGGAGAAGGCGACGTGAAAGCGGAGGTTGATCGTCTGAATGCCCGGCTAAGTCCCTGGGTGTTCGTGATTCCCAATCACACCGTCAGTACCTTTTCGCGAGACCTTGATGAACTGCTGGAACCCCTGCCCGATGAAGCGGCTGAGTAGGTTCTCGACCGGTTTGGTTCGAACGTAGGACTGGCCTTGCTCAGGAGGATTCCTGCTCTTCAAGGGCGCGCAACTGATCGCGAAGAAACACGTTGTAAGCGGTAATTCTTACCCAGTAGAGCACCCATGCCACCAGGGTGGCTATCGCAAAATAATTGCGGTACGCCGGGATCAGGCAACCAAACGCCAGCAGACTGGTAAGGATCCCCAGGGTGCGACCGCCGTCGCCGGCCTGCTTACCCAGCCGAGCGGAAAGGGTTTCGCCTACTTTTAGCACCGTGTAGAGGTGCCAGCCGAGATTAAACACCGGGATCAGGTTTAGCCAGACCATGCCGGGGAGCATCCGTTGATTCTCTTTTCCGGACAGGTGCAGGCTTTTCTGTAGCGACAGCAGGTAGAAAATCACCGGTGCGACCATCACCATGGCCATTGCGGCCAGAGCGACTAGCAACATTCCGGCGGCGGCATCTTCCATGTCAATCTCCAATCAGGGTGGGGTGTGTAGCGGCGAGCGAATGCTACCGAAAAACAGCCCGTAACGGGTGGCTGGCGGCCCAAAAAACGGATTCCAGTGTCCCTTTATATCGATTGATTTTAAAGCGGGAGGTTGCCAGAATTCAGTCCGCTTAACCGCCCCATTCACCCGATTGATCCAACCCGGAGCATCCATGTCCAGTTACGAATTTGCCGATGTCGCCGCTGCCCGTAAACAGGCGCTTGATGCCGTGGCCCGGCAGGGAAAACTGATGACGCCCCTCACCTGGTTACTACGGGGCGTCTTTGCGATCGCCCGGGCGCTGGGCTTTGAGGCATGGCTGTTCCGCCATTTTTTCAAGCCTTTCGCCGGCATGTTTGACTCCGCCATTGATAAGGCCTTTGTGGACTACACCCCTACCGAACACGACGTGTTTGTCTGCTCCTATTACAAGAGCGGCACCAACTGGTTGATGTACGTTGCTTATCAGGTGGCAGAAAAAGGCACCGGCGAGTTTAACGATATTCTTGATGTCGCCCCCTGGGCCGATTGCCCGTCGCAGGAGACGACCATTGCCCTGCGTGACCCGCGGCCCATCAAACGCTCCAAAACCGGTCAACGAGTCATCAAAACGCATGGCCGTGCGGAATTTGTACCCTACAGCGAACAGGCCAAATACATCTGTGTGGTGCGTGACCCGAAAGACGTGGTGGTTTCTGCCCATCATTTTTTCGGCAGCATGTTACTGGGGCCGCTGATCCCCTCCACCGCCACCTGGGTCAAGCAGTGCATGTCAGACGGCGCCGCCTTTGGGCCCTGGCACCGGTTCGTGGCCAGCTACTGGCCCTGGCGCGAGCGCGACAACGTGCTGTTTGTGACCTATGAGCAGATGATGGCCGACCCCCAGGGCATGATTCGAAAGGTTGCCGAACTCATGGCTGTGGAGTTGACCGATGCTGAGGTGGAGCGGATCGCCGAGCTGACGTCTTACCAGTCGATGAAGGCGATCGATCACAAGTTTTACCCCGGCGAAGTCTCCCCTTTTGCCCGCCCCGGCGGCGCGATGATTCGACAGGGCAAGCAAGGCAGTTCAGGCGATATGCTTAGCGGTGAACAGCAGGCCTTTATCGATGATTACTGCCGCAGGGGGCTCGCTGAACTGGGTTGCGATTTCCCCTATGACGAACATTACGGCAGGTAATTTTTATCGATAACTCTGCGACAGGTTCAGGACTACTGACGCGCCGGATGGCTTATCAGAGCAGCAATTGTTTTTAGAAAACAATTGCTGCTCTGGTTTTAAAGAAATCCGTCGCCCGGGATGTAACCAAGGTTGTTACGGCGGTACTAAATCAACGCACACCCAATTTGCGTAATCCTGATGGTTTCATATATTCCCACTCAGGGTCGCCATTAAACACGGGGGGGCCGTTACCATCCTTTACGCCAATGTTGTAAAAGGATGACGACGAGCTGTAACGTCCGGAAATTACGTCCATGTGGGCATCACCCCAGAAGAAGTTCAGCTTCTGGTCATAAAAATTGATGTTGTATGACTCAACAACACGCCACAATTTGTCCTGTCCGTCATACATTTCACCGGTGACGCCGGCCCAGGTATCCTCATCGACGTAAACCAGACGATGGGGGCTCAAATGACGAAATTGAGGACGGGTATGTCCTTCGATGACCCAGGTTCGGTGTAGTTCATACCGCACATATTCTGGATTCAGGTGTCCTGGTCTCACCAGATCATCAAAGGTAATCCCCGGTTGAGCCATCTTGTAGGCGTTATAGGGGACATAGTACTCACCTTTTTTTAGGTCTCCATACTCATACCACTCTTCACTTCCAGTGATCGCCCAGACCCATCGAGAGTCTGATGTGCGCAGACCGTCGGACCCTGTTCCCGGGCTGTCGTAAAAGCCAATCTCCGGTGCTTTACGCACCCGTCGCTGACCGGGGATATAGAGATAGGCGTCAAAATCATTCTCAGTCCAGCTGTTACAACCGCCAAACATCTGCCCGGCGGTACGGGGTGGATAGAGATTCTCCTGACTGGCGCACAGGACTGGGCCGCCGTTTCGCTTAAAGTAACTGTCGTTGGGGATTTCCCCCGCTGGCATTGCCCAGGGCGCAAACCAGCGATCAATGAGCATCTGATCGGCATAGCTGCCATCGGCAAAGATGTTAATGCCGTAAGAAGTGGCCTTATAGGATTTACCCCAGTAGTAATAGGTGTGGTTCCACATCGCTTCCCCACCGGTCTGGGGGATAGGAAACCAAACACCCGGTCTGAAGGTCTCCTTGTTCACACTCCGTTCCGCCAATGTGGGTTTGTCGTTACTAACAAACTCGGTGTTGGTAGCGTTCCAGATTGAATTCTCATAGAAGAAGCCGGGATAGCTCGCGCTACGCCGAGAAGGGTAAATATGCATTACAAAAGTGTCGGGGTATCGCACAAATAGCCCCTGGGTACCGGGTGTTAGCTTGTCCGCGTACTGTTTGTAATTTTGTGCGGTAATCGTAAACAGAATTTCATCATCGGCGAACGGATCTACGTACCAGTCTCCTGGCGTATATCCCGCCGGCGGCTCAGTTATGCCGCCAGTCCATGCTGGAATGGAGCCATCAGCGTTCCCGGCTCGCTCTGAGCCCATGGGGGTTAATACCGTGTTTTCGAGCCCCAACTGGGCAGCTTATTCAGGAGTAACTTTTGCTGAGACGGAGAGTGCAGATAGCGCGCAAACAACAAACAGGAGCAGAGTATTTTTTTTATGGCTGTTGTGCATGGTGACCTCCCAGGGTGGGAAACGTTGTTTTCTCTATATCATCCGTAACCGTTAGAGAGACGAAAATACCGTCGGTAAAGATAAAGAAAAATGATCAGGAATCCCTTCGAGATCAACCATCTCCGGCTATCCTAGCATTTTTGTTTAGCACTTGTAGTAGGGTTGGCTGGTGTGACGGATTGCTGAATGGCGCTATTCGATAACGATTGAATAACGGTTCTGTCTTTTACAGAACCAGAATTGTTCGGGGCGTGGTGGTTGTGGTTCGTGGGGCCGCAAGCGCAGATGCCGGGGAGTAAATATGAAAACCAGCGTGTTCGTTTCAATTCTGTGTGCCCTTATGGCGGGTCTTACAGGCAGGGGTGTTCATGCGCAGATAGCGGCCCAGGTAGCACCAGCAATAAACGCTGAACTTAAGCAGCATACGGAGCATTTTGTTAAAAAAATCTACAAAGTTGCCGACAATGTCTACAGCGCTGTGGGCTGGAATGTCGCGGGTACGGTGATGATTGAAGGCGATGACGGCATCATTCTGGTCGATGCGGGAATGAGCCCGGTGACCAGCCGCGAGGTGTTGCGAGAGTTTCGAAAAATTACTGACAAGCCTGTAGTGGCGGTGATTTATAGCCATTTTCACCAGGATCATATTAGCGGCATCAAGGGGTTTGTGAGCCAGGCTCAGGTTCAGTCCGGCGAGGTGGCCATTTATGCCCAGGCCAGACTCATGCGGCTGCTGGTGGATGAGAGCAATATTCTCGCGCCGATTCAGGGCATCCGCGCAGGCTATACGTTTGGCATGTTCCTCGACGGCGCCGATACGAAGGATATGAATGTTGGCATTGGCCCGCTGCTTACCGCGGGTGGGCCGGGTACGTTTATCGCGCCAACTAATACAGTCGATGAGTTTCTGGCCGTAACCATCGCCGGTGTTGATCTGGAGATGATGCACGTGCCCAGTGAGGCCCCGGATGAGCTGGCCATTTATCTACCGGCCAGTCGTGTGCTGATCGATACCGAGGTTATTCAGGGGCCGGCGTTCCCTAATGTGTATACGCTTCGTGGTTCCAAATTTCGTGACCCGGTGCAGTGGGTGGAGAGTATTGATCGCCTGCGCCAGTTAAACGCACACTACCTGGTACCTGCCCACGGCCAGCCCGTTTATGGGGCTGAAAAAGTTGAGGAGGTGCTGCGCATGACCCGCGACGGCATTCAGTTTGTACACGACCAAACCGTGCGCTACATGAACAAGGGGCTAACCCCCGATGAGTTGGTCGAACGGGTGAAATTACCGGAGCATCTTTACGAATATTCGCCTTACCTCCGGCAATATTACGGCACCGTAAAGCAGACGGTAAGAGCAATTTATTCGGGCTATCTGGGTTGGTACCAAGGGGATCCAGTCGCCCTTGATCCCGTTCCCGTTAAGGAAAAATCTCGCCGTCTGGTCGCGTTAATGGGCGGTCGAGACCGGCTCCTGGGCGAGGCTGGTGGCGCGTATGACCGGGGTGATTACCAATGGGCTGCTGAGCTGGCAACCCACCTGATACGCATTGATCATGCCGATGAAACGGCTCGGCAGCTCAAGGCAAATGCTTTTCGTCAGCTTGGCTATGCCAATATGAACATCAACTGGCGTAACTGGTATTTGAGCTCAGCAAAAGAGCTGGAGGGACTCATGGGCAGGGCCGTTGGGGCGAAAAAGATGGCCAATGTATTTGTCCCGCCAGATATTATTGCTGAGATGTCTCCGGCGGCCAGCTTGAGATCCTGGACCAGTCGCCTGAAGGCTGAAGAAACACTTTCTGTCGACATGTCTGTCGGTTTTGCCTTTACCGATTTGTCGCAGCAAATGGTATTAACGATACGGCGTGGTATTTGTGAATTCGCGAACCGGCTTCCAGATAACACCGATTTGGTGTTATCTCTCAACAAACCAGTGTTTGATCAAATAATGCTGGGTAAGGACAGCTTTACGCAGGCCATCGATCGGGGTGACATCGCGCTGAGGGGAAACCGAGCGCAGTTGGAGCGTTTCCTGGGGTTTTTCGAAACGCCGGGGAGTGACCCCATATCCTTAACATTGCACTGAGGCGCTACCCCGTTGCCGGTGGTCCTTTAGCGGACCGCGTCTATAACCAGATCTGGGGTGAGTAGTTCCGGTAACAGATGGGCCGCGCCGGCCCGGTCATAATAGAGATAGGTTGGTACGCCGTTACGGCCTACTGCCGCCAGCGCGGCGGTAATCGTCGGGTCCTGCCGGGTCCAGTCAGCGCGAATAGTGCGAATCCTGTTATTAGCAAAATGCCGGATGACATCCTCGTGGGTGAGCGCCAGTTTTTTGTTGACCTGACAGGTAATGCACCAGGCGGCGGTAAAGTCGATAAACACGGCTTCGCCGTTCGCCCGATAGGCGGCAAGTTTGTCCGTGTCGAAGGTTTCCCAGGTGGCGGCGGTCGCTGCACTGGTTTGTCCGGTCATTGGCTGCTGACCGGTCATCTGTTGCCAGAGGGGGATTTGTAGCAGCAGCACGGCGATAATAATGCCATCCAGCCAGCGGCGACGGCTGGCACGGTGCTGCTGCATACCGTGGAGCCAGGCTGCCAGCGCCAGCGCCAGCATGGCCAGTAGCAGTACCGCGACGGCATCGACTCCCTGTTGGTGGCCCAGTACCCACCCCAGCCAGATGGCGCTAGCCAGCAGTGGAAACGCCAGTAATCGGCGAAAGGTAACCATCCAGGCGCCTGGGCGGGGCAGTTTTTCTAACAGCCCGGGTATCTCGGCGAGTAACAGGTAGGGGCTGGCCAGACCCAGTGCCAGGGCAGTGAAAATCAGTAGTGTCACCTGTGCCGGCTGGGTTAACGCATAACCCAGGGCAGCGCCCATGAAAGGTGCCGTGCAGGGCGTGGCAACGGCGGCGGCCAGCACGCCGGTAAAAAAGCTGCTGGAATAGCCGCTGCCGGTGTCGGCATTGCCGGCCAGACGCATGACGGTGCCGCCTATTTCGAACAGGCCAAACAGGTTCAGTGCCAGCAGAAACAGCAGCAGGCAGAGCACAATGACAAACCCCGGGGACTGCAGTTGAAACCCCCAGCCAATTTCAGCGCCGGCCTGTTGCAGCAGCAGCATCAGCCCACTCAATACCCAGAAAGAGACCAATATTCCGAGTGCAAACAGCAGGCCGTGGCGACGCACATGACCCTTGTGTCCCTGGGCCATGTCGATAAACGCCAGTACTTTGATGGAGAGTACCGGGAACACGCAGGGCATCAGGTTAAGAATGGCACCGCCAATAAAGGCCAGTAGTAGCGCCAGACCAAAGCCCATCGTGCTTCCGGGTTGGCTAACAGAATTGTCCGACAGAGCCTGAGTGGATTGATTGGCGATTAATAAACCGTCGGTGGGGGCGGCGTCCAGTGGGGCAATATCGACCGCGACTTTCAGACCTCGCTGGTCCAGTGTTTGATGCCAGCTCTGGCCGCCAACCAGGACCCCTTCCAGCCGATTAAAGGGCTGGTCGCTGTACTGAGAAACCGCCAGTTGTAGCCGGTAACCCCGATCGGTTTGTACCAGAGGCTGAGGCGCGGCGGGTTCAATCTGGTCAGCGGTGATCGGGAAAAAATGGACGGGTGGGTCGAGTGCCCGAGGGCCATCACTGATCTGCAGATAGAGCTGGTCAGCATGGCGGCCTGCAGCCAGTTGCCATGCCTGGTTTAGCTGGGGCCAGTTGTTTCGGGCGACATCAAAACGGTGCTGATTAATGGCGGTGGAGTGCTCCGCCACGGGTAGTTGCAAGGTTAACTGAGCGGTCTCGCGCAGGCAGAGATCCTTACAGACCAGCCAGGCTGCGTCGCCAGCAAGCGTGAAGGTGTCGCCGCTAATCTGTGCAGGCGGCGTGATTTGCGCCAGCAATAGCACCTCGCCGTGATAGGCATGGGTGGCAAATGGCGGTGTCGATATCAGTTCCGGGTAGGGCCAGTGCAGCTCGCCCACCTGCCACCCCTCCGGCAGTTGCCAGGTAATGGCGCTGGGCAGCCCCGAGTCGCCGGGATTTCGCCAGTAGGTGTGCCAGCCGGGATTGGCCTCCAATCGGTAGGCCACCCAAAAGGGCTGGCCGGGAACGATGGCGTCCTGCTCGGCGAGCAGTTCCACTTCGGTATGTTCGGTGGCAACCGGGGCTGCCTGCACGGCAGCCGCTGCTAAGAACAGTAACAGGCTAATTAAATGGCGTAACAGGGTCATCGGTCGTTATGCCCCAGATCACGGCCCGGGGCGATCTGGTCGCGTAGCCGTTGTTTTAATATTTTGGCCTCCGGAAATCCCTGTTCAGTAGCCCGGCACCAGATAAGTTCGCGGTGACCGTTTTCGGTTTCAACGTGAACCTGAAAAATACCCCCGTCGCCGGGCTGCAGGACCACTTCGCCAAGGTCGGTGTTGAAGGTCTGCAGCAGTTCCTGTGCCAGCCAGGCGGCACGCAGTAACCAGTTGCAGCGGGTGCAATAACGGAGGGTTACGCGGGGATAGGGAGTCTGTGGGGTTGCGGTCATCTTCAGCTTCGGTAATGGACAATATCGGGTGATATGACCGGTCGGGTCCGGCTAATGTTGCATCCGCTTCAGGTTATTGGGGCCTGCTACCGCCGATAAATCTTACAATTCAAACGGTCGTGTTAACCAGTGCTCCCTTAAGGGATACCCCCCTTAGATAGTAATTTGAATGGTCATCAAAGGGCACGGTGGTGTATGGATTGATTGCCCGTTAGCCGAAGGACAGCGTCATATTCTGGTGCCGGATGCCGGCCTCAACAAACACTTCTCCCTCTGCCACAAAGCCGGCGGCACGATAAAAATCGAGCGTCTGTACCTGGGCATGCAAATGGAGATTATTCATGCCGAGGGATTTTGCCAGCGCCATACTGGCGTGGAGCAGTTGCCGACCAACGCCGCGATTACGACAGGGTTTTATTACCGCTAGTCGCCCGATACGACCATTTGCCAGTAGCCGCGCCGTGCCCACCGGCTGCTGCTCTATTAGCGCTAACAGGTGGTGGCACCGGGCATCCTCGGCGTCCATTTCGATTTCCTCGGGCACTCCCTGTTCATCCACAAAAACGGCCGTGCGCACCGCCGCCAGCTGCAACTGGTGATCCGCCCAGTTTGCAGTGATGATTACCGGCTCGGTGGTTGTTGCCGGGCGGTTCACTCGCCGTCGCGAGGCTTCAGGTCGAGCGATAAGGAGTTTATGCAGTAACGCAGCCCGGTTTCCTCTTTCGGTCCATCGGGGAAAACATGGCCCAGATGAGACCCACAGCGGCGACAGTGAACTTCGGTCCGAATCATGCCGTGGCTCTGGTCGGTGTGAGTTTCCACGCCTTCTTCATTGAGCGGTGCCCAGAAGCTCGGCCAGCCACTGCCGGAATCAAATTTGGTCGACGAATCAAATAGTGGCTCGTCGCAGCAGACACAGCGATAAACCCCTGCTTCCTTGGTGTCCCAATAGGCCCCGGTAAAGGCAGGTTCGGTGCCCTGGCGGCGACACACCTGATACTGTTCAGGGGTTAATTCTTCCCGCCACTGCTCGTCTGATTTTTCAACCTTATCCATTGCTACTCCACCCTTATTTAAATAGCCTGTATAACTGAATGCAGATTATCGCCGACCTGCGGTTCAGGTGCGCGGTTTTTACATTTTATAAAGAGCGATGGCCACTGCAGCCGCAGTTCTGGTTGCCAACCAGGCTGGCCCAACAAGGAACTCAACCGATGTATGAAAATCTGATTCCGGTCATGTTGATGCTGGCTGCGGGCGTTGTCTGGCGGAAACTGGAGCCTGGTGGCCTGCCCGTGGCGGAACTGCGGGCGGTGCTCAATTCGTTAGTGATTAACCTGCTCGCGCCGGCGCTGATTCTTAACGTATTCCTGCAATCGACTCCCGACTTAACTCTGCTTAAAGTACCGGCCACTGGCGTGGTGGTAATACTCGCGGGCATGGTGGCCTGTGTGGTGGTTTTTGGTGCCATGGAAAAGCTCGGCTGGATTACCCGCCCTCAGGCTGGCGCGTTAATTCTGGCCACCGCGTTTGGTAACGGTCTGGGGGCTGCGGTGCCGGTTATTGAAGGGCTCTACGGTGCGGCCGATGCAATCAGAGTGCCGCTGGTTTATGACCTCATGGCGACCATTCCCATTGTCTGGTCGGTTGGGGTGATGCTGGTGGCCCGTTACGGGGCGGATGGTCCCCCCGCCGGGGTTGGTCTGGTGTTTTTAAAACTGCCGCCTTTCTGGACGCTGATAGTCGCCATTGGTCTGAATTTTTCCGGCGTTACCCTGCCAGATGGTGTGACCGCCACCATCGATTCCCTCGGCATGGCGGCCGTGCCGCTACTGCTGTTTCTAGTGGGTACCACCTTTGAGTTGACCAAACTTAAATTGATACTGCTGGCAGTGCCTGCGCTGGTACTGAAAATAGTGGGTGGTGGTGCAGTCGGTTATTTCGCGGCAGCCGGTCTCGGCCTGAGCGGGGAGCTACTGGGTGCAACCGTTATTACCGCCGCGGCACCTTCCATCGCCGTTGGCATTGCGTTGAGTGAAAAATACAAGCTCGATTCTGCCCTGTTTAGTACGGTGCTGACCTTGACCACCGTGGGGTATGTGCTGGTAGCACCCTTGTTACAGCAAGCATTTTAAATCGGCTCGCGGTTGGTCGATCTGTTCAGTGAGGAAAAGGCTGGCAGGCCGGTGGGTGAAGCGAAATTCTTTGACTATTACCTCCAGATCAACCGATGACTATAGGTTGCCAAAAGCGTAGCTGATGGCAATTTCCTGGTCGCCTGCGTCCTTACCCTGGCCAGGTTACCCTCTTCCATGGGGCGTGGCCTCGTTGTCCACTCAGGTTCGCTGGGTCTGGTGCGTTGAGATTGAGTTGGGGCTGGCTAAGAATGAACTCTTGAAGGGATGCTCTGCCATTCAACGCCACGGCTTGACCGAACTGTCGATTGTCCCGTTAAGTCGCGCTTAGAAATTCCACGCACTGCTGCTCTGCCCAGGAGCGCCCCAGCGGATCGGCCTGCATAAAACTGACATGACCGCCGTGGCGGCTGTATTGCAGGCGCAGGTTGGAATTGCTCACCTGTTGCGGTGTGGGGTAGCAACTGCTGCTTAAAAACGGGTCGTCTCGCGCGCTCAATAGCAGGGTGGGATGGGAAATATCACCCAGAAACTGATTCGAGCTACTCTGCTGGTAGTAATCTTCAGCGCCATCAAACCCGTGCAGCGGGGCGGTAAAGCGGTGATCGAACTCGCGGACGGTGCGACAGTTAGGTAGCCGGTCGATGCCCAATGCCTGTTTGACGATTTCACCCTTCTCGACCATTTTGCGATTCAGGGAGCGCAAAAAACGTTGCTCGTAAATCCAGTTTTGTAGCTCATCCAGGCGGTCACAGGAACCGGACAGATCGCAGGGTGGCGAGATGGCCACGCCGCCGCAGAGTTCAGCAGGTCGGTTGCCGTTAGGCTCGCCAAGGTATTTAAGGATTAAATTTCCCCCCAGGCTGAAACCGATCAGCGCCAGTTGCTGGTATTTGCCGGCTTTTAGTACCTGTTCAACAACCTCGGCCAGGTCATCGGTGGCGCCGCTGTGATACGCCCGTGCCTGTTGATTGGGTTGCCCACTGCAACCACGAAAGTTGTAGGCAACGGCGTCCCAGCCAGTTGCGGCAAAGGCGCGGGCCATACCTTTCATGTAGTGGGTATCGCTGCTGCCTTCGAGCCCATGGCAGAGCAATACCAGTTTCTGGTTGTTATTGGTTAGCCAGTCCAGGTCGATGAAATCATCATCGGTGGTGGCGATGCGCTGGCGCTGCCAGTGAATCCCGTTCACCCTGCGAAACAGGGTGGGAACAATGGTCTGGAAATGGCCTGATCGGCGCAGACCACTCGCTTGATAGTCAGATTCACTAGGCATGATTGGGATTGTAACTACAATAGCGGTTATCGTTAGCAGCTAGCTACCTGGGGAGGGAGTGCAGATGTCGTTGAGAGGGAAAGCGGCCATTACCGGCTACGCCGAAATGGCCCCACAGAAAAAACCCGAGGGCAAAACCTCTCTGGGCATTATGGCGGAGATGGCGCGTGAGGCGATTGCCGACGCCGGCTTGGAAAAATCGGAAATTGACGGCCTGCTCACCGCCTGCTCGTTGAGTGATTTCAGCATGCTCTGGCCGTCGGCGGTGGTGGAATACCTGCATTTGAAACCTCGCTATTTTGATCAGGTTGAGCTCGGCGGTGCTTCCAGCGCGGGCATGGTCTGGCGGGCGGCCGCGGCCATCGAAGCCGGCATGTGTAACACCGTGCTGTGCGTGGTTGGCGATACCTGGGACAGCCGCCTGTTTATGGCAAAGCCGCCCCCTTTTCCAGCCACCGAGGCAGAGTTTGATGCCCCTTACGGCATGGTCGGGGCCAACCCCGGTTATGCGCTGATTGCCCAGCGCCATATGCACGAATTTGGTACCACGCCCGAGCAGCTCGCAAAGGTGGCGGTGGATCAGCGCACCAATGGCTGCGCCAATCCCCAGGCGCTGTTTGGCGATAAGCGGATCACGATTGATGATGTGCTGTCATCGCGGATGATTGCCGAGCCCTTACACCTGCTGGAGATTGTTAGCCCGGCTACCGGTGGCGGTGCTTTTATCGTCACCAGTGCCGATCGGGCACGGCACAGTCCCAACCGGCCGGTCTACCTGCTGGGCGCCGGTGAGGCCGGTGAACACTCAAGTATTACGCGGGCACCGAACATGACCCACTCGCTGGTTAAACCGGCGGCGGATCATGCCTTCGCCATGGCCGGCGTGAGCCGTGAACAGATTGATTTTATTCAGCCTTACGACTGCTACACCATTACCGTGCTGGTGACGATTGAAGATGCCGGCTTTTGCGCCAAGGGTGCCGGTGGGCGGTTTATTGAAGAGCATGACCTGACCTGGTCCGGTGATTTCCCCTGTAATACTCACGGCGGCCAGCTCTCTTTTGGTCAACCGGGTATGGCGGGTGGCATGAGCCACGTGATTGAAGGCGTGCGCCAGTTGATGGGTCGGGGCGGCGAGCGCCAGGTGGACGGGGCCACCATCGGCTATGTAAACGGTAACGGCGGCATTATGGCCGAGCAGTGTGGACTGATTCTGGGGGTGGAGGCATGAGTAACCAGGCGACGGCTTTTCCCCGACCGGTTCCGGCCATCACCGATGTTTCCCGCCCCTACTGGCAGGCGGCCAGGGAGCATCGCCTGGAGCTGCAGCGCTGTGACGACTGTAACGAGTGGATTTTCTATCCCCGCCAGGTCTGTAGCGAATGCCTCTCCTCGGCCCTGAGCTGGCGGCAGGTCTCAGGACTAGGCACCGTTTATAGCTACACGGTTATGCACGTGCCTCCGCATCCGGGACTGGCGGATGATCTACCCTTGATCGTGGCGGTGGTTAAGCTGGATGAAGGACCGCAACTGACCACTAATATTGTTGGATGCGAGCCGGAAAACATGGTGGTGGATATGCCGGTGACGGTCTATTTTGACGACATTGATGAATCCATCACGCTGGTTAAATTTAAACCGTTATGAATGAAGGCAACGACCCTCAGCTGGATGGGCAAACCGGGGCTAAACAGGGGTCAAAGGCTGGACTAGAGGTTGGGTTGTACCGTCCTGCGGATGCCAATATTGACTACCTCGACGGCGACGAGGCCCGGGGGATACGGCTGCTTCTCGATTATCAGAAAGCCGACTCGTTGATGCGTCAGCATGGTGTTGACCAGACCATTGTGGTGTTCGGCGGCACACGAATTCTGGAGCCGGCCGCCGCCCAGCTACAACTGGATCAGCGGCGGTGCCAACTGGCCACTGACCCCGACGACGCCACGCTACAGCAGGCAGTGGCGCAAGCAGAGCGGATTCTCGATAAAAGTGGTTATTACACCGTGGCTCGTGAACTTGGGCATCTGGTTGGGCGGACCCAGTCGGATGATGCCAGCCCATCACTCACCCTGATGACCGGCGGTGGCCCCGGGATCATGGAGGCTGCGAACCGAGGAGCCTCGGAGGTGGGGGCCCGAACCGTTGGTCTGAACATCACCCTGCCCCACGAGCAGAACCCGAATGCCTACCTGACCCCCGGTCTCTGCTTTGAGTTTCATTACTTTGCCACGCGTAAGATGCATTTTCTGTTGCGCGCAAAAGCGTTGGTGGTTTTCCCGGGGGGCTTTGGAACGATTGATGAACTGTTCGATACGCTGACGTTAATTCAAACCGAGAAAATTGATCCGCTGCCGGTGGTGCTGGTTGGCGAGTCATTCTGGAAACAGGCGCTGAATATTCCGTTTCTGCTCGATGAGGGGGTAATAAGCAGTAAAGATGTCGAGCTGTTCTGGTACGCTGAAACGGCGGAGGACACCTGGCAAACCATACAGAACTGGTACCAGGCAAAAGGCGAGCCCCTCATAAAATAAAAACGGCTTGCCATTAACAGGGAGAGGGTTGACGTGAACAGGTTTGCGCTGCAGTGGCTGGCTGCATTCATCATTTTTGGGTTGATTCCGGTACCGATTCAGAGCGCTCCGGCTCGGCCCGACATCCTGCTGATCGTGGCAGACGATATGGGCTATACCGACTGGGGCGGATTTGGTGGCGAGATTCACACGCCTAATCTGGATGCCCTTGCCGCTCGTGGGCAGCGGTTCGCCCAGTTTTACACGGCATCTACATGTTCGCCGACTCGATCAATGCTGCTGACCGGCATCGACCATCACATGGTCGGGCTGGGGACCATGATTGAGTTGATCAGCCCGAATCAGATTGGTGTGCCCGGGTACGAGGGTCACCTCAACAGCCGGGCAGTGACCTTGCCACAACTGCTTAATGACAGCGGTTACAAAACCCTGATGGCCGGCAAATGGCATCTGGGGCTGGAGCCGGCACAGGATCCCTCCCAGTTTGGTTTTGATCACTCGTTCGCCATGCTTCGCGGAGCGGCGAGTCACTTTGGCGATGAAGCCCCCTACGCCCCGAACTATCTGCCAATTTATCGACATGACGGTAAACAGGTTCACGTGCCCGATCAGTTTTATTCATCCGATTTTTATGCCGATAAATTATCGACCTGGATCAGTGATACGCCGAGGCAGCAGCCGCTATTTGCCTATCTTGCCTTTACCGCACCCCACGACCCACTCCACGTGCCCGATCACTGGATCGACCGTTACCGGGGCAAGTACGACGCGGGTTATGACCAGCTCCGGGCGACCCGCATTGCCCGGCTAGTTGAGCTGGGTCTGCTGGACGACGCTGATCTGGCTGCGCCCCTGCCTCCGCACGTCAGACCGTGGGACAAGCTCACCCCTGACGAGCAGGTTTATTCCTCGCGGGCAATGGAGCTTTACGCGGCGATGGTGGAGAACCTGGACCACAACGTTGGCAAGGTGATCGATACCCTCAAACGCGAGGGTCGTTACGACCGTACCCTGATAATGTTTATTTCCGATAATGGTGCCAATGGCATTCTGTTGCAGCAAAACCCGCTGGTGCCGGATAACTGGGTTGAGCAAAATTCGGATAATCGGCTGGAGAACCTTGGTCGCAAGGGGTCGCGTCCATCCACTGGTCCGGGCTGGGCACTGGCGGGCACGGCGCCGTTTGCGCTGCATAAGCTGTTTATTAGTGAGGGTGGCGTGCGCTCGCCATTAATAGTCGCTGGCCCGGGCGTCGGCGCAGCGGACCGGCCCATTAACGCCATCAGTACGGTGCAGGACATCATGCCCACCGTGCTTGAGCTGGCGGACATAACTGCCCCACTCCACTACAATGGCCAGGCCGTGTTGCCAGTTCAGGGCCGCTCCATGCTGCCCGTGCTGCGCGGTGAATCCAACGCCGTGCATCTCCCCGACGCCGAGTTCGGTTTTGAGCTGTTTGGCATGCAGGCACTGCGCAAAGGTGACTGGAAAATATCCAATATCAATCGGCCTTTTGGCACAGCGACCTGGCAGTTGTTTAACCTCGCCATTGATCCCGGTGAAACCAATGATTTAGCGGCCGAGGAGCCGGAGCGATTGCAGGCGCTCATCCAGGCCTGGCAGCGTTATGCCGCCAGAACCGGCATTGTGCTGCCCGAACGACCGGTGTTCGGTGCGGGCAGTAAAAAAATGGTCACTCAATAAATTAAGGAGTAGCAATGAGCAATCCCCCTGTCAGTCGGTTTCCGATCCCGGATCTCGCCGATTTACCCGAGGACATACGCGAACAGATTGAAGCCGTGCAGGAAAAAACCGGCTTCATTCCCAATGTATTCCTCGCTCTGGCCCACCGTCCTGATGAGTGGCGCGGCTTTTTTGCCATGCACGACGCGGTGATGCTGCGCAAAGGCAACCTTACCCGGGCAGAAAAAGAGATGATCGTGGTGACTGTCAGCGGCGGCAATCAGTGCCAGTATTGCGTGGTGGCCCACGGGGCGATTCTGCGCATCGTTGCTAAAAACCCGCTGATTGCCGACCAGGTAGCGATTAACTATCGCAAAGCCGACATTACCGATAAACAGAAAGCCATGCTCGACTTTGCCATGACCGTTGGTTTTAGTTCCGACGAAATTGGCGACGATGATTACGAAACCCTGCGTAGTCACGGTTTTGACGACGAAGATATCTGGGATATTGGGGCTATTGCGGCGTTCTTTTGTCTCTCTAACCGCCTGGCGAACATGCTGAGCATGCGGCCGAATGATGAGTTTTATGGGATGGGTCGTTAGGGATATTTTATTAGCTATGTTAAGTTTATTGTTACGAGTATATGGTCTCAAAGCTTAGGGATTTGAGAAGACGTTTGAATTCTATAATTGTCAAATAGGGTTAACTAAGGAATGCTAATGAGGGGCATCTTTGGTGCAGTTGGAAACTTAGTGTTAACGGTCGTAGGGTTTGCGTCCGGAGTTATCGCTCTAGGTTTATTTGGGAATGATGTATTCGGATGGATGGATGACCAGGGTCTGTATGCTCTATTTTTATTAAGCATCCTGTTGTTGTTATTGTTGATTAATGCGGCCTATGTTCAGTTGACATGGGGGAGAGATCGAAAATACGCAAAAACGCTGAAGGTTTTAAATGCTGGTTTCGCTTCTGTTCATAATGAGTTAGACAAGAATCACGACGGTGTGATCGACCTTGAAGATGCGCGAATTGCATGCGAAGCAATGTGTAACAACCTTTCTAGGGCGTTCCAAGTTATCACCGGCACAATGTGCAGTGCTACGGTGAAGATTCTATTATGGGATGAAGATGAAGGAGATATGTATGCACATGCCCTAGCGCGTGACGAGGTCGGTAAGCGAGTTAGGGCAATGAACGATAAATTAGACCGGGTTAAGCACTACGTAAAAAAGAATACCTGTTTTACGGAGCTCATTAAGTGCATTGAAACGACGAAAGAAGATTATTTTCTTAGGAATAATCTTCCGCGAGAAAATGCAAAAAAAACCTACCGAAACACCAGTTTTGATACTTATGGTGAAATAGATAAAGGTATATTTGTTCGTCTTCGGAGGTGGCCACTGCCGTACAAGAGTACCTTGGTCGTCCCAATTGCGCCAAATAGTCCCCAAGAAAGGACTGAAAATAATTTACTAGGGTTTCTGTGTATAGATAGTGAATCTCGCTATGCGTTTAGCAAAGATTACGATGTTGATTTGGCCACAGGAGTAGCTGACAGTTTGTATAATTTTTTGAACGCCATCCACAAAGAGGTTGAATCGGGCAGAGCTAATTTGACATGATGACCCGATGTCACGAATGATTTCGGTGTGTTGTACACTGCGCTATTCACCGAGTAGTGCGTGAATGATGGAGACGTGAATGATAGGTGTGAATGAAGGAGATGTTGTGGGGAAATCGAAACAGCCCGTGGATTCTTCAAAAAGTGGGGCTGCCCAGATCGAATATAGCCGATCTGGATCGACTGTTAACGTTACCGTTCAAAATAATAGTGGTAGGCAATGTACAGTTAAAGCTAAAACGTTCACCCCGGCTAGTTTGCAGTTTATTTCCGAGGGTACCCGCTAGTTTGGGTAGCGGAATTTTAAGTAAAGGCAACGGAAGTAAAGGGGGGCGCTAGCCTTTTCAAGCGGGCCTCCGCTTAGGGATGTTGCGATGTTTCTACTAGGCCTCTGGTCAACACTATATTCAAACACCTCAAAGGAAGTGCTGCTCTCCACCGAGCAATGGGAACGATTGATCTAATATTCTGGCAGCTGCAGTTGAATATCTTTAAAGCTAGCGGCGTAAGGCAGTATCAGCGAGATCAATAACATCTAAAACGGTCCCGTTGCCTTCCATAATACGAACAATTTTGTCGCCAATTCGACGCAGTTCAGTGCCATCCTGAAGGATCGGTAAGCGGTTTCTTAAGTCATCGGGTAATGGTTGGGCATGGCTCAATAATTCTGCGTCCAGCACTTCGCCACGGTTTACTTTCATTTGCCAGCCGGGGGGTAGTTCGCCGCCTCGCTCAAGTTTTTTTTGTAACCCGGGTGGTAACTTCTTTTTCTTCGATTGGGTACCGTTACCACTACCGCGGTGGGTGTTTTCGTTCCGGTAATAATCGGTAATAAGGGAGCGTTCCGTTTCGTTGAATGTCTGGTCGGTTTTATGTTTGGCTTTGCTGGTTTTGGGTTTTTTATTTTCTTTCGCTGGCTCGTCACGTCGATCGTCATTTTCTTCGGCCCGTTTTCCCCAGCCAAACCACCGCTGCATAAAAGACTGCTCGACCTCCGTGCCCGGCTGTTTACCCGCCCCTTCAGGCCGCTCCGCCTGAGTGGCACTACTGGTAAATAAAACGGCAGTTGATAGCAGTGCCAGCAGGGTGAGTTTTTTAGTGCGCATGATGTTCTCCGTGATACCGCTACCACCTTGTTCAGGTTGACCGGCTAATCGGGCTGGATTCGTTTAGGACTAATTGTACCGCTGCATGGTTTCACCCCGGCTGTGGAGTATGGTGCTGTGACGTCCTCTCTAGAGTATAGGTGGTTGAGTGGCGCAAAACTGTGATTCGGGATGGGAATCTATCCTTGGCGAAAAGCCGCGGGGTGGATTGAGTTTGCACCGAGAGTAAAGATTCTTATCAAAGGTGGCGGCGGGATGCACTGTTTTGGTGCGATTTCTGCCATTGCCATTGGGATTCACGTCGGCACTGAAGCTAGCGATTCGTCCTCCAGCCTTATCGAGTCGGCAAAAAGCAGCCTGGCAGGGCCAGATCGTCAGCAAATGGCCTGGTAGTTGCAAGTGGTTTGGGTTTTCTACGACTAAGATTGGGATTTTTTACCGGTGAACTACCTGAATACCATTGATCGTTATCGCGACTACCGTCCGGTCATCCATAACCTGCTGGCATCGTCTATCAGTAGTCTGGGTGAGGAGTGGCAGCACTCTACCAGCGATGAAGAGCGGGAAAAATCACTGGCTGTTATCGCCAAAAATTTCCCCTTTATTAGCACCCTGTTTGTGCTTGATGAGGCAGGTAGTCAGGTCGGCGATACCCTGATTAGCCCTTACGCAGAAGGCTATCAGGGCGGTGGCGATGGCATTGATCGTAGCCGGCGCCCCTATTTCTCACTGGCGCAGGGCTCCGGAGAGCCGGGTGTCACTGAGCCCTATCTGTCGGTTAATAGCCGTGCGCTCTGTATTTCCGCCGTTACCCGGTTGGCTGGCAGTGATTCCCGGCCCGGTGGCTATCTGGTGCTGGACGTAGACCTCAACAAGATTCTGTCGTTTTTCATGGGTGATACCCAGTTGCGGCGGGTGGAGTGGTCGTTTAAGGCCGTCTATTTGTTGATCTCCGTCGGTCTATTCCTGGTCGTGTTTGCGATGCTCTGGCATGCCGCGAGTCAGTTGTTCGTGGTGTTAACCGGGCTTTCCGACCACCAGGCGGTTATCCAGGTCTTTAGAGTGGTGATTTACCTGACTCTGGCGCTGGCGATATTTGATCTGGGCAAGACCACGCTCGAAGAGGAGGTGCTGCTCGGTAAGGACGTTTTTCGTCATAGCTCGACCCGGCGGACGATTACGCGGTTTATCGCCGCTATTTTGATCGCCATTTCTATCGAGGCGTTGATGATGATTTTCAAAGCAGCCTTTGGTACCACACCCGGACAGCTGACCGAGGCTGTCTGGGTAATGATGCCGGCGGTTGGCCTGTTAATAGGCCTCGGCCTCTATGTTTATCTGGGCGCTCGGGCGGAGCAGATTCTGCTAGAGACCCGGCGCAGTAAATAAATTGCCTGGGTGGCGGCTAACCCCCTGCCGAAGCGCGCAACGATGGTCTACCATTTCACCCACTAGAGGAGCGGTCGAATTTGATCGTTTTAGAGATGGGGAAAGACAATGCAGATGCGCGTACTTGGCAATACTGGCCTGCTGGTTTCCAGGCTCTGTATGGGTGCCTGGACTTTTGGCAAGGATCGATTTGGTCTGGGAGGGCTAGATGCCGCTCAGAGTAAGGCAATCGTTGATCGGGCGCTGGAGGCAGGTATTAATTTTTTTGATACCTCTAACAACTACAGCTTTGGTCAGTCAGAGGAGCTGCTGGGTGCAGCGCTGGTCGGTAAGCGTGAGCAGGTTGTAATCTCCACCAAGGTGCGCAGCCCTACTGGTGAGGGGCCGAACGACCAGGGACTTAGCCGACACCAGTTGATACGGTCCGTGGAACAGAGTCTGAAACGGTTGCAGACCGATTACCTGGACGTGCTGATTGTTCACGGCTGGGACGAATTAACCCCGCCCCTGGAAACCCTGAGGGCGATGGATGATCTGGTACGCAGCGGTAAGGTGCGTTACGTCGGCGGCTCTAACCTGTGTGCCTGGCAGCTTGCGGAATTCCTGGCGATTTCTGAACGTGAAAGGTTGCCCCGGTTCGAGATTTTGCAGGCCTACTACAACCTGGTGGGACGCGAGCTTGAGCATGAGCTGATTCCGCTCTGCCAATATAAACAGGTCGGCATCATGACCTGGAGTCCACTCGGCAACGGCTACCTAACCGGCAAATATCGTCACGGTGCAAAGGGTCGTCGGGATATACCGATGTTTTCTAATTTTCCGCCGATGAACCTTGAAACGGGCGAGAAAGTCATTGATATGCTTGAGCTGTTTGCTGCTGAGCACCAGACCAGCACTGGTGCAGTAGCCCTGGCATGGCAGCTGGCCAACCCGGCGATCACCTGTCCGATTCTTGGGGCTAAAAATGTTGAGCAGCTTGAGCAAAACTTACCCGCTGCTGATCTACGGCTCACCGCCGAGCAGCTGGAGCAGCTCAATGAAGTTAGTGCAATACCGCTGCCCTACCCGAACTGGATGGTTGAATTTCAGAATCAGCCTCGTCTTGGGTAACTTTTTTTTGTGTTGTAACTGGCCCATCAATGGCCAGTTCAGTATTCGCGGGGAGGTTTAGCATTGAAAATTGACTGTTTCACTCACGTCATGCCACAGAATTTTTACCAACGACTCAAGGCCGCCATGACCGGGCCGGATTATCTGTCTGGCATGCTCGACAGCATGCCAGAACTGGCGGATATGGATCGCCGAATCGCCATCATGGACGACCTGGGGGTGGATCAGCAGGTGATCACCCTCTCATCCCCGCCGCTGGAAATCGCAATTAGCGATCCAGTCGTTGCCGCTGAACTGGCGAGAGTCGCTAACGATGAGATTGCGGCGGTCGCGGCAAACCGGCCGGATCGATTTATCCCGGTGGGGATCGTCGCAATGAATAATCCGGAGGCGATGGTCACCGAGGCTGGGCGTTGCCTGACCGAGCTGGGTATGAAAGGGGTGCTGATTTACACCAGTGCTAAAGGCAAACCACTGGATTTGCCGGAGTTCAAGCCGTTTTTTGATTTGATGGCCAAACTGGATGCCCCAATCTGGCTACACCCGGCGCGGGGTGGTGGTCAGCCCGATTACGCTGGGGAAGACGTCTCAAAATACTGGATCTGGCAGGTGTTCGGTTGGCCCTATGAGACCACCGCTGCCATGACCCGCCTGGTGTTTGACGGTATCTTCGATCGTCATCCGGATATTAAAATCATTACCCATCATGCGGGTGCCATGCTGCCCTTCTTTGATAAGCGGGTGGAGTGGGTTTACGATCGCCCCGGTCTGCCCGAGCTGGTTCAGGCTAAAGAGAAACTGCGACTCAATCCAAGTGACTATTTCCGTATGTTCTATAACGACACTGCGTTGATGGGCAGCATCGCGGGTATGCAGGCCGCCTATGCTTTTTTCGGTTCGCAGCGCCTGCTGTTTGGCACCGATACGCCGTTTGATGGCCTGGGCGGTGAAGGGTTTACCGCCGATACTTTAAAAAGTATTGATGCCATGCCGATCCCTCCTGCCGAGCGCGAGGCAATCTATAGTGGCAATTTGCAACGGCTGATTGGGAGCTAGAAAATTAACGTATCACCCACCCAATTGTTGTTTTGTGTAAAGGAAACGAACGATGAACATTCCTGACCAGGCGGAATCCTTAAATGTATTTGGCGAGCCGCTTCAGCCCTGCAGCCTGGACCCGCTGACCGGTTATTTCCGCGATGGTTGCTGTAACACTGCGGATCATGATGTGGGGTCCCACACGGTTTGTATTATCGCCACGTCCGAATTTCTCCAATACTCCCGTTTTCGTGGAAACGACCTCGCCACTCCGCAGCCGGAGTTTGGCTTTCCCGGGGTTCAGCCGGGGCAGCGTTGGTGTCTCTGTGCGGCGCGCTGGATGGAGGCCCATGAACTGGGAATGGCGCCCCGAGTTGCACTCGCCAGCACCCACCAACGAGCGCTCGAAATCGTGCCGCTTGAGTTGTTGAAAGAGTTCGCTATCGATTTGAACTGATGGTTTTTTGCTGGGCGGAGGCGCTTTTTCGCGGATGGCAATTAAATTAAAGGCCCTGGGTGGAACGTTAATGTGGGCGCTATTTTTAGCCAATCTGATAATTGCATCCCTGGCGGTGGGTTGGGAGTTGCTGGCGGCCCAGGGGTTCGGTTACCGACCCGCCTACCGGTTATTGCAGATCGACAGGACAATTGATCAATATGGTCCACTGAATCAGCGCCGACCAGGATTTCAGTTAACCAGCTTTGACGAGCGACAACGGCTATTCGATGCCATTGTCCGGGGGGTTCATCACCGGGGTAACGGGCTTGATCAGCTTGTTTATCGCGCGGGTGATGGGCGGGTGATCGGTCGGTTACTGACGCCTGCTGAAGTGATTCACCTGCGGGATGTTGCCCGACTGGTGTCGATATTACGACCGGTGGGCTGGGGAGCGATTGCACTGCTATTGGTGGGATCAATTCAGCTGCGCCGTAAGTCGGTTTCGTTGCCGGGGAAAAAATTGGTATTCGCCGGCGCTGTTCTGGGTTGTGGTGGTCTGGGACTGATAGCTGTGGTGGGTGCGGAATCAATTTTTTACCAGCTGCATCGCTGGGTTTTTCCGCCGGGCCATCAGTGGTTTTTCTATTACGAAGAGTCACTGATGAGCATGATGATGCAGGCGCCTAACCTGTTTGGTGTGGTGGCAATGTTCTGGGCGTTACTGGCTGGCCTGGTGATGGTTGCCTGGTATCTGGTGGTGGGGCGCAGGTTACAACGGGAAGAGATTTAAAGATGAGTAATCGAGGCAGGACCTAACATGGCGGCATACCTGATTTACCGTGCAGCAGTGAGTGATGCAGATGCCTACGCGGCTTATATGGCCCGCACACCGGGCATTATTGCGCAGTTTGGTGGCAGGTTTCTGGTGCGCGGTGGGCGGACGGAGACGCTAGAAGGCGAGCCAGAGGAGCGGCGCACTATCGTTGTTGAGTTCCCGGATTTTGAGGCCGCGAAAGCGTTTTACGAGTCGCCAGTTTACGCGGATGCGCGGCGCCTGCGCAGTGAGGTGGCGCAGGTGCAGATAGTGATCACCGACGGTGAGCCGGGAGCGACCGGGCTATGAGCATTGGGTGATTAATGAGGGATCAGGCGGGGTTGAAGAGTGCGTTAATCGGGGGGGATGGTTTGACATCTTGTTCATTCTGAGGAGGTCCATGGCGCCCATCGACAACCTCAGAATGAAGGGAGATTAGCAGCTAGGAGGCCGGGTGTTGCGCCATTTTCTGAAGCGTGCCTTGTCGCCGTTGGTCAGCCAGTTAGTTACCTATCTGGTTCATCATTGCGATTATTTCCCTGACTTCATAGTCAACGCCGTTATCCAACAGCACCGCTACCCGGTTGAAGGTGGCAATCATGCTGGTGTCCTGACCGTTGATGTAATAAGAATCGATCGGGAAGACGTTGCGTTTATCGCCGGGGTTGTTTGTTTTGTTAAGCATGCCGACGCCCATCACCGACATGCCGGCCACTTCAGCGTTGTTTACCAGCCGTTCGGCGCGGGCGTTGTCGATATCACCGGCGGACTCAACCAGAACCGGCGCCGCGGCCATATTGGTGTTGTACTGGGACGCTTTCCAGCGAGCTGCCCCAATAACTCCGGGTGTACGGGCCAGTTCCTGCAAACTAATTTCTGTCGCCATTGTCGTCTCCTTGGTTTAGCCAGGAACCTCATGGTAGCAGCTAGTGGTGGGGTTGGTTTTGCCCCGTTAGTTTTTAGCCAGACGGGCGTATCGACCGCCCGCAAATAACAATGGCTCTCCTTCACCGATTTCGCCGGCGACTACCTCGCCGACGACAATCAAATGGTCGCCACCGTCGTGGAGTTTCCAGAGTTTGCAGTCGAGCCAGCCAATGTTGCCCGTGATAATGGGGGCACCGGTTTCTGCGGTAAAGGTGGCAACGTCATCAAATTTTTCGCTGCCGCCCTTTTTGGCCATGGTGTTGGAAATGTTTTCCTGGTCAGCGGCAAGAATACTCACGCTGAAGCTTTCCGATTGCTGAATTGGTTCCAGACTGCCGGAATTTCGAATGATGCAGAACATGACCAGAGGCGGATCCAGCGATACAGAGCTGAAGGAGTTGACGGTCAGGCCAAACTTGTCGCCCTCACCATTGTGGCTACCAATAACGGTGACGCCGGTAGCAAACTGGCCGAATAAATTGCGAAGTGTTTTTGAGTCCATGTTGACTGGATTCCGTTAGAGGGGGGTTGGGTGATTTTAGTCGCGCCAGGGCATGCCTTCCAGTCGGTAGGCTTCCTGTAACAGCTCTTTGGCCATCCATTCATCGGTGGAGAAATTGTTGTCGATATAACCGTGCTCAAAGAGGAAGGTTTTCAGGACTTCGACGGCATCGATCATTTTAACGCTCAGCTCCGGCGCGAGCTTGTCGTAGATGTCGCGGGTGTAATAGGTATGGATGTCGGCAGGCGCAACGCCGGTTTCGGAGGCCATGGCCACGTCCGCTTCCGCGTGATTCTGCTGGGCCCAGTTGGCGGCCTGTAACAGGGTACGAGCGTAGGTAACCACTTTATCCGGGTTGCTTCTAACCAGCGAATTACTGACCGTGAGGATGCGTGGAGTGGCGTTGTTGACCTTGGCCCACATGGGTTTGGCATCCATCAGGTTGGTGAGCATGCGCAGGCGACCGCCGCTTTCGGCCTGCATGGCAGCAATTTCGCCACCCTTGGCAAAAATCGCATCCACCTCACCATTGAGGAGCGCTTCCATCTGGCAGTGGTAGTAGGAGGCAAGCGTGCGATCGGAGCCGTCGGTAAAAGTGGGGTTAAGCAGTTGAAAATGGTCGCCGGTCTCGACGACATCGACAAAATTGGCTTCGCTTTCGGGGATGCCTTCCAGCTGCAGGGCCGATACAAAGGCTTTTTCCGCAGAAAACCGGAAAAAGTTCATGATCAGTTCGGGCCAGTCAGGCAGTGCCAGCCGTTTGCCCACCAGGTCGGGGACGGTCTGAATGGAATCGTCATCCGCACGGACGAACAGTCCCAGCGTCTCTTCAATAAAACAGACCCCAAGCAGGGAGGTATCGGCGCCGTTGGCCCGAGCCCAGACCGGCGGAGAGCCGCCGCCCTCACGGAACGAATCATCCAGGTCGTGGCTGAAATGGGTGTTCAGGCTAGTGCCATCCGTGCCGCGCTCGCGAATATTGCGTACCTGCCAGCCGCTGTCGGCGAAGGCCTCGTTAAAACGATCGTGTTGCTTGGCGATACCGGATGCGGTGGGGACCGGACAGCGGGTGTACCAGATTGTGTTACTCATTGATTATCAGCTTCTCTTTATTCATTAAACGGCGCTATACGCCGATGTTGTCGTCCACAAACAGGGCCTCATCCGGGTCCTGGTATTTGGCTACCAGTTCGCGAACTTCGGGGTCGTCAAGGATTACCAGTTTACCTGCATTCCAGAAGGTTTTATCGCCGTACCGGATGGTTGGATCGACTATCGGGATCGACATTTCACCGGGGGGTGCGGTACCCACGGTGTGCAGGTGAACAATACGGGGATTTCCGTGGATCATGTACATCCAGGCATCCAGGTTTTCCTCCGGCGTAACGTGGGCAAAACAGCGGGGGTTGGTGCCTGCATGCCAGGAGTTGATGATGTAACCATCTTTGTCGGTCAGGTCACCAATTTTTTCCAGAAACCGCCGTAGCTCTGCCACCGCATCATCGGCTCCGTCGAAATCGACCATGCGGCCATCTTTAATGGTCGCGAGCACCGGGCTGGGCAGGCTAATCCCCGGTTCGTCAAACTCGTGAATCCCGGCCGGGGTCAGCCACCGTATTGCCAGCTTGCCATTGGCTTTCATGCTCATCACCGGCGGGCTGACGCTGATTGGAAAGGTGCGCAAGCTAAAACCGTCTCCGGTATCGCCTTTTTTCTTTGCAGTGGCCGGCGGAGTTTCCATGTCGCCGTAGTAATCGGTCCCCAGTGGACAGGTGATGCGGTAGCTAGATTCAGCCGCGAGTTTGGGGCCGAAATACTGCATTACTTCCATCATTACCCGGTAATGGACGCGGGCGAATTCGCTGCCCAGCGTGTCCCAGGTGGTGCAGAAATTGAGGAGCTTCAGACCCGTGCCATCAAACGGAATTAACCGTAGCAGGCCGGCGAGCATGTGGTTGAATATGGTCACTTCGCAATTTTGCATCGCCGCCATCGCCGGACCGGGCAGTTCTTCAGGTCCTTTAACGCTGCCGGCCCACATCACGTATACCGTGGCGCCCAGGGCGCGGGCTTCCTCCTCGATAATGTCGGCCACCGCCGGTTCGACCAGCCCCGGCTGATTCAGGATAAGTACTTCGGTGCCGGTTGTAACGCCAGCGCCGTTGATCAGCAGGTTGCGTGCCCCTGCGCGAACGTTCTCTTCGCTAAAGCGGTGCTGGGTGGAGATCGGTTCAACTTTGCCCATGATTGACTCTCCTGTTCAGTTGGGTGCGTCGGTGATACCCGATGATGCAAGCAGGTAGTGACTGTGAAACAGCAGCGAATAATAACTGCTGGTTAAATGGTGGTCGAGCAAAGGGCCAGTTTTTCGCTTGAGCTGGCTCAATTTTGCTTGAGTAAGGGATCTTCCTGGGGTGGTGGCACCACTCGCATCACTTCGCTCAAGGTGGTGAGTCCGGCGCTTACCTTACGGGCCCCTGCCACCCGCAGTGGCACCATGCCGCCGGTCAGGGCCGCTTTTTGCAGGGCGCGCAGATCCAGGGTGTCGGTTATCAGGCCACGGGTTTCCGGGTCGATCATCATCATTTCATAAATACCAACCCGGCCCAGAAAGCCGGTGCCGCGACATTCGTCACAGCCTTCCGGAGCAAAAATCTTGTCGGGCACCGGGAGCTTGATGGGTCGCACCAGGTTACGCCAGAGGACTTCGTCCACCGGTGTCTCCTTTTTGCAGTGCGGGCAGAGCGTGCGCACTAGCCGTTGTGCCAGCACGCCCAGCAGGGTGGCTTCGATCAAATAAGAGGGAACGCCCAGCTCCATTAGTCGGGACAGGGACGAGGGAGCGTCGTTGGTGTGGATAGTAGAGAGCACGAGATGGCCGGTCAGGGCGGCCTGTACGGCGACATCGGCGGTTTCCTGGTCGCGTATTTCGCCGACCATAATAATGTCCGGGTCCTGGCGCATTAGGGTGCGCACACCGTCCGCAAAGGTAAGGCCGGCGCTGGGCTGCACCTGAGTCTGGTTGAAGGCCGCTTCGATCATTTCAATGGGGTCTTCGATGGTGCAGACATTGAGGGTGGGTTTGGCCAGTTGCTTTAGGCTGGAGTAGAGGGTGGTGGTTTTGCCAGAGCCGGTAGGACCGGAGACCAGAATAATGCCGTTGGGGTTTTTTATTAGTTCGTTCCAGCGATTGTTTTCGGACTTGTCAAAACCGAGTTCACTGAAGCCTTTGACCACGGTTTCCGGGTCGAAAATACGCAGCACCATTTTTTCACCAAAGGCAGTGGGAATGGTGGAGGCGCGCAGTTCAACCTCTCTGCCGCCGGGGGAACGGGTTTTTACCCGGCCATCCTGAGGTCGGCGTTTTTCCGATACGTCCATGCGGCCAAGAATCTTTAGCCGGCTAAGAATCCCGGACATGACATTGTCCGGCACCGTGTGCACCTGATGCAGCACGCCATCGATACGAAAGCGCAGCAATCCTTCGTTGCGTCGCGGCTCCAGGTGGATGTCACTGGCCCGTTGATCAAAGGCGTACTGGAGCAGCCAGTCAACGATGTTGACGATGTGTTGATCTTCGCCATCCCGGGCGCTGGAACCAAGCTCAATTAACTGCTCAAAGTTGCCGATCTCGCTGTTGGCGTTGCGGCGGTCGGCGGCGGAGTCGATCGACTCGTTGAGCTTGAAGAGCTGTTCCAGGTAGCGGCTGATTTCAACCGGGCTGGCGATCACCCGCACCACTTTTTTCTTACTGACGTGGGTGACCGTGTCGAGCCAGTCGGTAACAAAGGGCTGGCTCACGGCCACAGTAATGGTCTGCTGGTCAGCCCGTATCGGCAAAATCTGAAAACGGCTGGCGTAAGCGTAAGAGATCACCCCGGTAACCGAGCGTAAATCCAGTTTCAATGGATCGATGCGGAAGTAGTCCAGGCCGACCCGGTTGGCGAGCCATTGGGATAGTCGTTCGGCGTTTAACGGAAACGGCGGCTGAGTGGCGCTTTTCCAGTTCTGTCTGGCGACAACCAGCAGCGGGTGGTCCAGGCCGCCATCGCCACCGGCCGACAGCGCCTGTGCGGATTTAGCCGTGATTAGTTCGTCATCGACCAGCCAGCGGAGCACCCGTCCCAGTTGCAGTTTTCCCTGATGCTCTGGCTTTGCCATGGGCGTTACCGCACCTCTGCCAGTCCGACGCGGCGGGGATCGGCCGCGGCTTTCATGACGCCGGCGCGGCGGTCGCTAAAAATAGCCTGCATGTTGCCGTAGTTGCGAGACAGCTCTTTCAGGGTATGGCCCAGCGCCTCAAGACCGGCCTGGGTCTCCGGGTCAAGTCCGCCTTCCTCAAACTGCACTTCATCCGGCAGGTACTGGTGGTGAAAGCGTTTGCTGGCGGTCCAGACGGCCGGGTCATCGGCGCCTTCGGCAAACTCGAGCAGGCCCAGCAGCACCATGGTGATAATGCGGCTACCGCCGGGGGTGCCGAGTACCGCCACCTGATCGCCACGCTCTACAAAGGTGGGAGTCATACTCGATAGTGGCCGTTTGCCGGGTCGAATGGAGTTGGCTTCGGCCCCCACCAGACCGTAGGTGTTGGGGACACCTTCTTTGGCGGAAAAATCATCCATTTCGTCATTCAGCACCACGCCAGTGCCGGGGGGAACAAAGGCGCTGCCAAACGGAATGTTGATGCTCAGGGTGCCCGCGACCCGGTTACCGTGGATATCCACCACCGAAAAATGGGTCGTGTCGGTTCCCTCATAATCGGGAGCCCGGCCGGGGAGCTGGGCGCTACTGCTGGCCCTGTCATCGCGGATGCTGGCGCGTAATCCGGCAGCGTAGGCCTTGCTCTCCAGCAGCGCATAGGGAATGTCGACAAAATCCGGGTCGCCCAGGTACTGGGCGCGATCCCGATAACCGCGACGCATGGCTTCGATGATCAGGTGTTTGCGGGTCAGCGCCGGCTGCTCAGCCAGGTCGAATTGCTCAAGAATATTGAGTATCGCGACCAGTGCGATTCCTCCCGAGGAGGGTGGAGCGGCGGTGATGATGTTCAGGCCGTGGTAGGTGCCTCGTATCGGTTTGCGCTTGACCACGGTGTAGTCCTGCAGGTCCTGCAGGGTCCAGATGCCGCCGGCAGCCCGAGTGCCGGAAACCAGTTTTCCCGCCACAGGGCCGCTATAAAAGCCGGCCCGACCGTGATCGCGCATCGCCTTTATGGTGTCGGCGAGGTCTGTCTGGCGCAGGATGAAACCGGTTTCAGGCGCTTTGCCCTGGTCGAGAAAAACGGCGCTGGCGGCGGGGGAAGCCCGGAGTGCCTCGAGTCGAATTTTTGCCATTTTCAGGTAGTGCTGGTCAGCGACAAAACCTTCCCGGGCGATACGTTCGGCAGCCGCCAGGTTGTCCGCCAGGGAACGCTTGCCGTATTCGTCGGTGAGGGTGACCAGTGCTGCCGGTAGTCCGGGGATGCCCGCAGCCAGTGGGCCGTTAAGAGAGCTGAGGCGCTGGAATTCGCCCTGTTCATCAAGGTACATATCGCGGTGGGCGGCGCCAGGAGCCTTTTCGCGGCCATCGATCATCACCTGCTCGCCACTTGTCTGGTCATGCAGTAGCCAGAATCCGCCACCGCCAAAGCCAGAACTGCTGGGCTCGACGACGCCGAGTACAGCGCTAATCGCCACGGCGGCATCAAAGGCATTACCGCCGGCGGCTAGTACTTCAAACCCCGCTTCGGTGGCCAATGGGTGGGCGCTGGCAATGGCACCGAGTTTGGGTGCGGCAGTCGCCAGGTTGCTGACGAGGGCAAAGAGGAGGAACAGGAGCAGTTTTTTCATGTTATCGCCGTTGCGTTAGTGGAGGCCCGCCGAAAGGACCGGTCAAGCGCTCGTATTTTGCGGTTAATTCATCGACCGTTTCAGGATGGGCCGAATCTTTCTCAATGGATTCAACCGGGCAGAGTTCCAGGCACTGTGGCTGGTCGTGGTGCCCCACGCATTCGGTGCACAGGTTCGGGTCAATGATATAAATTTCGGCGCCCATGCTGATGGCCTCGTTCGGGCAGACCGGTTCACAGACATCGCAGTTAATGCATTCTTCGGTGATTTTCAGAGCCATGGAGGTGCTTCCTCTGGTCGGCTCACTGGGCCGCCAGCTTCTGTTTTACCCGTTCCAACACCAGCGGGTGGAGAAACATGGAGACATCACCGTTGAATCGTGCCACTTCTTTAACCAGGCTGGAGGAGATGTAGGCGTACTGTTCCGCCGGGGTCATGAACAGGGTTTCAATATCGGGTTTGAGGTTGCGATTCATGGATGCTAACTGAAACTCAAACTCAAAATCAGAGACCGCGCGCAGGCCGCGCAGGATGGCCGTTGCCCCCTGCTGCTCGGTGAAATCCACGATCAGGCCGGTGACCGGTATTACGGTGACGTTGGGCAGGTGGGCGAGTACTTTTTCGGCAAGCTCGACCCGCTCATCGACGGTGAACATGGTCTGTTTATTAATATTATGAGCGATAGCGACCACGACCTGATCGAACTGCCGCGCGGCCCGTTCAACCAGGTCGCAGTGACCATGGGTGATGGGGTCAAAAGAGCCGGGGTACACCGCTTTAGTCAATGGGAGGTTCCTTTTTAGCTGGTTGCATAACGTGGGTTGATCGCCAGTCAGGGGGCCCGGGTCTCGGGGCAAAGTGGCTACGGCGGCCTAGCGCAGGTTCCACCGCCTCATTGTGCGGATATAGGCGCGCTTTGTCATTCCCTCGGTCAGTTCCCCGGATTCTTTCGGGATTATTTCGGCGGCTGGTCGGGGATCGGTGGTTCGGCGGGTTCCAGCAAACGGTAGCAGATTTCCCCGGCGACTTTATGGCGTCTTTCCCGCCAGCGCCGGGTGGTGCCGGTTAACGGGGTGTCGCGGTGGTCGGCATGACTCTCCATATAGATGGCGGCGTCGTCGGCAATCCGGGGGTGATCGCCGATCAGTGGCCACTGTGGGGGTGGATAGCCGAGCTTGTAGGGTGGGTCGACAAAAACCAGGTCCCAGCTCGGCGCTGGCGCGGAGCCTGTTTCCGTGCCGGTAAAAACCTCAGCTGACTGCCGCAGAAAATCGCTGACATCGGCGCAAATCAGGTTGAGCCGATCGGTTCCCAGGGCGGCGGCGCTGGCGCGTATCTGGTCGCAGGCCCGGGAGTTACTCTCTACCACCGTGACCCGTTCCGCGCCCCGGGAAAGGGCTTCAAATGCAAGCGCGCCGGTGCCGGCAAAAAGATCCAGACAGTGGCTGCCGGGGATTTCTGCCTGTAACCAGTTGAACAGGGTTTCGCGGACCCGGTCGGGGGTAGGCCTGAGTCCGCTGGCCTCAATAATGGGCAGTCGGCGCCCGCGCCACTGGCCGCCGATAATGCGCAGGGTGCCTCGCCTGTTTGCCATGTTCAGCCAGTCCGGATTAGTAATGCAGTGACCGGGCCGACGGTTAGCCGCCGACCCGAATTTCCACTAGCTGGTCTGGCTTTACGCGGCGCAAAAAAGCGTCACGAATCTGATCGGCGTCGATGGCCTCAATTCGGTCGACCCAGGTATCGAGGTAGTCCAGCGGTAACCCATAGAAACCAATGACTGCCAGGTAGCCGATAATTTTGCCATTACTGGCGATCCGCAATGGAAAGCCGCCGGTCAGGTTCTGTTTGGCCGCTAGCAGTTCCTGATCATCCGGGCCCTTGGTGATGAATTTTTGTAGTTCTTCACGCAGCAATCCGGCGGCTTCATCGGCCTGGTCGTTACGAGTTTGCAGGCCCATGACAAAGGGGCCCGCCTGGCGCATCGGTGAGAAATAGCTGTAGGAGCTATAAGCGAGACCACGTTTGTCGCGGACTTCCTGGCTGATCCGCGAGCGCAGCCCGCTGCCACCAAGAATGTGGTTGCCGAGAAACAGCGGGAAATAATCAGGCTCCAGTCGGCCCACCACCGGTTGGCCGATAAGCACGTGGGTCTGCTGAGACGGGTGGTTGATCTGTTCGAAGTGCGCGGTGCTGTGTTTAGTCGTCTCCAGCTTCGGTGCCGGAGCACCGCGTGCCAGTCGAGCGGAGAGCTGTTCGCTGATGGTGGTTGCCTGCTCTCTGGAGAGGTCACCGACCAGCGCGACCAGGCAGTTTTGACTGCGATAGTAGCGCTCTTTGAAAGCCACTAACTGGTCTCGGGTGAGCTTTTTGGCGCTGGCTTCAGTGCCACTGGCCATGTTGGCGTAGGGATGATCACCGTAGAGTGCCTGGAAAAACGCACGCTGGGCTAATGCCCCCGGGCTCTGTTTTTCCTGTTGCAGTCCCGTCAGCAGGTTTTTGCGCTCCCGCTTAAAATCGGCGGCAGGAAAGTTTGCCTGGCCGACAACGGTGGTGAACAGATCGAGCGCTGGTTGCAGGTGGTCTGCATCGCTAAGGCTGCGCAGGCTGACCATGGCCATGTCCTGACTTACCGAACTACCGACCTTGGCTCCCAGGTCGTCAAAACCGGCGGCGATGGCGTCCGCATCGAGATCGCCGGCGCCGGAAAATAGCAACTCATTCGTCATCATCGCCAGACCGCCCTGATCGCCATCTCGGGCTGAGCCGGCGTCGCACACCAGCTGCAGGTCGACCATCGGTAACGCTCCGGTGGCGACAAACAGCACTTTGCTGCCCGTTGATGTTTGCCACTGTTCGATCGCCGGTCCGGCGATCAGGGTGGCCGGCATCAGCAGAAGGGTTAGCCAGGTGCTGATCTGCTTCATCATCGTGTTCCTCGCCTGAGTGGATTGATCGTGGGAGTGATTCAATGTCTTAACCCTGCTGGCGGCGGACGCCGGGGCTTCTTAGTGTCCATCGGTTGGGGGTCAAGAATGGCCACGGTTACCCGATCGGGCCGCAGGTAACGTTTGGCGACTTGCTGGATCTGTTCGGGCGTGACAGCCTTGATACGATCGACGTACTCATCGAGCATCTGCCAGGGCAGGCCAACGGTCTCGAGCATGCCCAGCTGCATCGCCTGGTAAAAAACCGAATCGCGGGTGTATACGTTGTCGGCCACGACCTGAGTTTTAACTCGATTCAGCTCCGCAGGGCTCACCGGTTCGTCAATTAGCCGTTGAATCTGGGCGCGCAGGGCGGTTTCAAGTTCGGCGATGGTGTGGCCCTGTGCCGGTGTGCCATCGACCGTGAACAGACCGGGCGCGCGCAGGGCACCGCGATAGCCGGCACTGGCACTGGCGGCAATGGCCTGGCCGCGTTGTAATTCGCGGGCAAATCGGGCGCTGCTGCCACCGTCGAGGATGGCCGTGAGTACGTCCAGCGCATAGGCCTCGTCCGTGGCCGCGGTCGCTGGTTTATCGGTTATCGCCTGACTATCCACGGCGCCGTCTGCCTCGCCGCCAAATCGGGGGACGTGGTATCCCATAATCAGGTGGGGTAACTGGGCGGGTAATTTCACCGTAAGACGGCGTTCACCGGTTTGCGGGACCTCCTGTCGCTCTTTGGGTGGTTGCAATTGGCCCTTTTTTAACGGGCCGAAATACTTTTTGACCAGCTTTTTCACGGTGGCGGTATCGACGTCGCCGACTACCACCAGGGTGGCGTTGTTGGGCATGTACCAGCGCCGATACCAGTCATTGAGGTCGGCAGTGGTCATGGCATCCAGGTCGCTCATCCAGCCGATGACGGGGTTGCGGTAAGGGTGGCTGACCCAGGTACTGGCCCGGAACAGTTCATTAAGCTGGGCGGTGGGTCGATCTTCCGTACGCATGCGTCGCTCTTCAATCACCACCTGGATTTCTTTGGCAAATTTTTCGTCCTGAATCTGCAGGTTAACCATGCGATCGGCTTCCAGTTCCAGGGCGATTTCCAGGCGATCACTGGCCAGGGTCTGAAAATAAGCGGTGTAATCGATGCCAGTGAAGGCGTTTTCACTGCCGCCCTGGGCCGCAATGATTTCTGAAAACTTGCCGGGTCCATAGCGTTTGGTGCCCTGGAACATCATGTGTTCCAGGGCGTGGGAGACGCCGGTATTGCCGCCATGTTCGTAACTACTACCCACCTTGTACCAGACCTGTGAAACCACTACCGGCGCGCGGTGATCCTCCCGCACCAGTACTTTCAACCCGTTGGCCAGCTCGAATTCGGTCACCGGTTGCTGAGACGCAGCGTTGGCTATCGCCGGGCCGAGCAGGATGGCTAGCAGGGTAGGGACAAAGCGGGTCAATCGATTCATGGTTAGCTCTCGATACGAGGAGGGTGCATGGAATGGAGTCGCGAAAAGTTGGTGACAATGTGTGCAGATGCTAGGTATCCGCGAGGAGGTTCCTTAGAATAACGGTGCTCCGGGAAGTTCGCCGTAGCGAACCTGCTGTGAGCCGACCCCGGGAGCTGATTCCGGGGCTGACCCGGCGCATTTTGACACCTCTTTGGACTAGTTGTTTCGCATGAGTGAAAAATCTGACTCGCAAGGACTCTTTGGCCGCCTTAAGCAGGGCCTGGCGAAAACCCGCACCCGTTTGACTGATGGCCTCGCCGACCTGGTGTTCGGCGAGAAAACGGTCGATGTGGAAACGCTTGATGATCTGGAGGCCCTGCTGCTCACTGCCGATGTCGGCGTGGAGGCTACCCAGCAGATTATTGTTGATCTACACGATCAGCTGGGTCGGAGCGAGCTGGATGATGGTCAGGCAGTTTATCGGGCACTGCACCGTAAAATGACCGAAATGCTGGCCAGTTGCGAAGCGCCGTTGCAGTTGCCAGAGGCCCAGCCAGCCGTGGTGCTGATGGTGGGCGTTAACGGTGCGGGTAAAACCACCCTGCTCGATGCAATATGTTTAGCTTTATATCACCAAACGCCTCGACTTGGGCCTATATCAACGTCGAACAACGACATTATGACTCGCGGTACAGCGGAGTGTTTGGCGGAAGTTGAGTTTGATATTAAGGGTAAAGCGTACCGTGCGTTTTGGAGCATGCGCCGCGCCAGAGGAAAAGTTGACGGTAATCTGCAAAGTGCCGATGTTGAGCTGGCTGAAGTTGAAAGTGGCGATGTGCTAGCAACCCAGGTTCGCCCTAAAAATGAAGAGATAGAAAAGCTCACTGGTCTGAACTTTGCGCGCTTCACAAAATCTATGATGTTGTCGCAGGGCGACTTTGCTGCCTTTCTAAATGCCAATGAAGGCGACAGGGCTGAGTTACTTGAAGAACTAACTGGTACTGAAATCTATGGGCAAATATCACAAGCAGTACATCAGCAATTTAGCGAGGCTAAACAAAAGAAAAAAGAATTCGCGATAAAGCTTGAAGGGGTAACGTTACTTAGCAATGAGCAAATTACCCAGTTGGAAGAAGAGCAAGACGGTATTAATGGTCAAGTTGCGGCGTTTAACCAAACACTTACTGAACTACAACAGCAACAGCAATGGCAACAATCATTCAACACCAATGCACTCGCGCTTAAAGAGGCGAAAGAAGCACAGCTTGCTGCGAATAATGCGATTGATGAGGCGAAACAAGAACTTAATGTGCTAACTCACAGTGAGCCCGCCGAAAAGCTTCGCCTCCCTTTTTTGCAGCGAAACGGGCTTCAGCAAGACGTATTGGGCTACAAAGAAAAGCTCAATGAAAAAGCGGCTCAGCTTCCTGAATTAAAAACGCAAAAAGAACAGCTAAGCTCGGAAGTGACCAATGCTGAACGAGCACTACTTCAAACTAAGCAACAAAGCAGTGAACTTGAAAAGCGCATAAACGAGCAGGTGGTTCCGTTAGATAATAATATAGCGCAGAGTACAGCCGCCCAACAAAAAGCAAATGACAGCGCTGCGCAGTTTACGCGCTCCATAAATGCGCTAACTAAAAAGCGTACAGAAATAGAAAATGCGTCAGCCGATAACAAGAAAAAACTGGGTGAATTAGAAGCCTACCTAAATGAAAACCACTCACTCAGCAGTATGGCCGAGTTTATCAGCGGTTGGAGTGAAACTGCGCGGCATATTGAGAGCGAACAGAAGCAAATAGCGACGCTTAAACAAAGTGCCGAAGAGCACCGCGACGCGCTTTCCTCAATTGATGAAGCTATTACACAAACGAATCAGGCGCTGAAAACATTAACGCAAACTTTTGATAATGCGACCGCCAACGTCGCCACTTGTGAAGAGGCGTTAAATGCTGCGCTTTCTAACGCCAATAAAAATAGCGCAAGCAGTAAAACAAGTCTTCAACAAGAGCGGGATACCAAGCTTCATCACTGGGACAACCTGATTCAGATAGGTCATATTCAACAGCAATATTTGGCACTAGAGCAAGACAAAGTATCGCTGAGTGCACAGAAGGAAGACTTATCGAAAAAACTAGCGCAGCAGCAATCTGACCGACAAGCCTTGGTTGACGCCTACAAACAAACACGCAGTAATTTAAAAGACATAGAGGCGCTGATCGCCCTAGATGCTGAAGTGGCACACCTGCGCGCCCAGCTAAAAAGTGGCGAGCCATGTCCGGTATGTGGAGCTAACGAGCACACTACGGCTAGCGTGGCGATTGATATACCTGAAACTGTACAAAAGCGTGACAGCTTAAAAGAGCAGTTAGATGATATTGAGCAACAAGGAGCACAGGCAAAAGAAAGCGTTACACACACTGAGTTAACCCTTACCCAGGTTAATAAGCAGCTAGACCAAACAAGCGCAAAACGCGATGCGTTGTTAGAAAAGTGGAAGCAGTTTTCAAGCGTACTTAGCGCTGATATATCGAGCTTTGAAAAAGTCGATATTAATATATCGCAAAGCGTTGCCCAATTTACCGAGCAGTTTAAAACCCGTCTTGATGACATTAGTGCCCAGTTAACGCGCATAGAGCAATGCGAACAAGCCCTAAATGCCGCAGTGCAGAACAAAAATGAAGCACAACAAGCGTTGCAAGCCAAACAGTCAGAACTTGCAGTTTCTTTGCAGCGGCGCGAAACATTGGAAAAGCAATTCACCGAACGCAACGCAGAAGTAGAGAACAAAACTAAAGGGGTTAACGACAGCATTGCAACGCTTCGTGAGACTATGACGGCGCACGGTGCTGAAGTTCACAACCTGCCTATTGAAAAAATTGCTAAGTGGTTAAATGAAAAAGCCGAAGCGCTCAAAACTTATAAACACAATCATCAACTGCACACCAACCTTAATGAAGAGCTACAAGAGGTGAGTCGTACCTTGCTTGTACTAAACCGTGATATTGAAAGTGCAGAAACACAGCTTAAAAGCGTATCTGAAGAACTCATGCAGCTAGATAGCACGCTGATAGAACTGCGCAAATCACGTATGGCGGTATTCCCTGAAGGTAATATTTCAGAAGTAAGGAGTAAAGCAAGCGCCGCCCAAGTACAGGCTGAGCAAAAATCTGTCTCTTATACACATCTCCGAGCCCAC
>OJFP01000268.1_pt1 | contig 40514 bp, 35 predicted proteins | sample 1594141 | NCBI WGS metagenome assembly OJFP01 (sample SAMN05416843, study PRJEB24817) | seawater metagenome | isolation source: Sea water | place: Canada:Atlantic | collected 2013-07 | reverse complement strand
CTACACTATCCTCTTCGTCGGCAGCGTCAGATGTGTATAAGAGACAGGGAAATGAGCGTGGGGAGCGAGATTTGCGCAGTATTGGGTGGGCGCGCGCTCGAAGTTTACCGCTCGAACTAATTTATTCTGCACCAGCACATCGAGGCAGTTGTAAACTGTTGCCAAGGAGATGGTAGGCGCGGTTTCCCGCACGCGGGCAAACACTTCATCCGCCGTGGGATGAGTTCGTTTGTTTAGAAGGCTCTGGTAAACGGTTTCCCGCTGAGAAGTGGGACGAACCCCGTGCTCGGAGAGCACTTTGGCTAAGGATTCGGGTTTTAAGATGTCGGATGCGGCCATGTTGAGAAGAGGTCTCAGAACAGAATTGGAATAATTCCAATTCGCAATACGGAATTAGAATTATTCTAAAGAATTTTTGAGGGAGTGCTTTCTCTCATGCGGGAAGTCTCGGTGGGGCGTATTTGGGCTCCTAATCCGTTAGACATGGAAACCGTTAGTTTGGAATGGGTTTTGCCTTGGGACGGTGCCGGCATTTATGTAATTCTGATCTTCGGCCCCCGAGGCGGCCGTTGCGCGAATACCCCTACAATTATGCATGGAATGAAATGTTTTATCGGTTGGCTGGCTCTGGTGTTACTTCCCGGAGTGTCAGCGGCTGATTCCGGCCAGCGGCCCAATATTGTCATCATTGTGGCCGACGACATGGGGTATTCAGATCTCGGCTGTTACGGCAGTGAGATCGCGACGCCCCACCTAGATCGGCTGGCGGCCAAAGGTATTCGCTACTCCCAGATGTATAACACGTCGAAATGCACGACGACACGCTCATCGTTACTCACGGGGCGCTACGTGACCCGAACTTCGTGGAATGCCAACTATGATGCGGGGCCCAATTTCGGTGAGATCGCCCATGCCGGGGGATACCGCACGTTGTGGAGTGGGAAGAATCACAGCGATATCCGGCCCCCCGAGCGCGGGTTCGATCGTTTCTATGGTTTCCAAGGCGGAGCCTGTAATTTTTGGAACCCCGGTCCGAGTATGGCTGATGGTAGTTCGTTTCCGCACATCAAGGCCTACGAGTGGATGGTCGACGATCAGTGGTTAGAGACCTACATCCCGGAAGATCCAGACTACTACATGACGGATGCGATTACTGACAACGCGCTGTCCTGGCTGGACGAATACGCCGGCGAAGAAAAACCGTTTCTACTCTACTTGGCTTACAACGCTCCGCACTGGCCGTTGCATGCCCGGGACGAGGACATCGCCAAATACCGCGGCCGTTATGACGGTGGATATCAGGCGATTCGTCAGGAGCGTTATGATCGCATGGTTTCGATGGGGATCATCGATCCGAAAACGGCTCCGTTGCACCCGCAGGAGATTACCGACTGGAACAGTTTGCCCGCATCTGAACAACGGCTGGAGGCCGAGCGCATGGAAATTCACGCCGCGATGGTCGATAGCATGGATCAAAATATCGGGAGGATCTTGGCCGATCTGGAGGCCAAAGACGAATTGGATAACACGCTGGTTCTTTTCTTCGTCGATAATGGCGCCAGTGAAGAACGCGACACCCGCTACAAAGCGAATTACGAATCTCAGCCCGGCGACAAGATGGGCGGTGTATTTTCCTACGAATGCATCGGCATGCAATGGGCGTTGGTGCTGAACGCGCCCTTTGCGCGGCACAAAAAAACCAGTCACGAAGGCGGCGTATGCTCACCGATGATCGCGCACTGGCCCGCGGGGATATCGACCACCAATGCTTGGTATGATGAGTCCGTGCACCTCGTCGATGTCATGAGCACGGTGATGCAGCTCACCGGGCAGGACTATCCCGCTACGTATGCCGACCGACCCAGCAAACCCGTCGAGGGTGTGAGTATCGTGAATTCGTTTTCCGCTGAACCGCTGCCGAAGCGTGAGACTGTCATGGGGTTCGACTTCGGCATGGGGAAGGGACTGCGCGACGGAAAGTGGAAGCTGGTGAAATACAAAAACGAGCCCTGGGAGCTCTACGACATGTCGGTGGACCGCACCGAGACTCGTGATCTCGCATCGACTCTTCCTGATCGCGTGACCGCCATGGTCACAGCCCACGAGCAGTGGGAAAAAGACTGTGCCGCTGGGCTGGCGATCGTGCAGAAGTGAGGGAAAGCCTCGTTTAAGCGTCCGCGAGGAAGACGTGCTCCACTTCGTGTCGCACTTTTTCGCCGCTGTGGGCGATGAAGGTCACTCCGCTTTTACCGAATTGCACCGATTTCACGCCGTCAAAATTTGGCGGGATCGGGACGATACCCATGATGTAATTCACCACGGTGGGCTTGCGCGGGTTGAGACGCACATGGGTGGCGAGTCCGCGTTTGGCGCGCTCGTTGGGCTTGGCCGATTCGGCGAGGCCGTGGTGGAAATTGGCGGTGACGTCTTCGATGCCGATTATACGTCGATGCCGTCCGTTCCATGGTGCGTAGTGACGGCCTCCATTGGACATCCAGAGCACGGTGGATTTGATGACACTCACATCGCGTAAGCTGAACCAAAGGTAACCCTGTGCAGGGAAACTGATCGTGCTCCAGGCCGGTTGGGGGCGCGGACGGGCGGTGACCATCACGAGGTCTTCGAATCCGTCGCGGGCAGGGTAACGGGTGACGTCAGTGGGTTCGCCAGAAGTCAGGGGGACTTCGCTCAGGTTTTTGAATTTCGCTCCCTGTTTGAGAGTGGAGTAACCGCCGATGGTGGGATCCTCGAATTGATCCGGAAATACCTGCCCGGCGGAGTAGGGGCTCAAACCAATGATGCCGGGTGCGCCGTCGGGGCATTTGATCATGGCGTGGTGACCGAGGCACATGGGTCCCGTCATATCCGTCAACGTGTGCTTGAGGTAGATGTTGGTTTCACCATCGCGGAGCTCGATTTGCTTATGCGCGGTGCCTTCGCGAACGGTTTGCTGCTGGGTCGCCTCAAAGCGGACGGCGCCGGATTCAGGTTTCGAGACCTGCGGTTGCTTCCACTTATAACTCGCCGACTCTCCGTGGGGCGGATGTTGTTCGCCGCGCCACTTCGTGCCGTTGCCGCCGAAGGGGGCACAGAAGAAATCACCGCGCAGCGTCTTAAGGAGATCGGGAGTGTCGGCAGCCAGCTCCTCCTCCGCCCAAGGGGCGATGGAGAAAGGTTGGATGGGGCCTTTGGGAGTCTGGAACGTAACGGGAGCGAGATGGCCGCCCATTTCGGCAACGTGGGCTTCGACTGTGTTACTCGCGAACCGCCAAGAGGGCGCACCTAGGATGGTGGTTCGTTTGGGTTTGGTCGGAGACTTCGTTGATTTGGCCATGTTGAAACGAAACTACTTCTTCTGTTCGAACATCGGGTCTTGTTCGTTGCCGCCCGAAATGATGTAGGCGACGAGGTCGCGGAGTTCGTTGCCGTTAAGACTGTTGATCAGTCCGGGCGGCATCAGGGATTGATCATGCTTAGTGCGCGAAACGATGTCATCGTGATCCAGCCGACGCGTTTGTTCCGGTGCGAAGGGATTTACCATCACCGTGTAATAACCTTCTTCTTCACCGACGATTTGGCCGATCATGATGTTGCCGTTTTCCGTCTCAAAACGCTCGGCTTCGTAGATGTCACTGACGACCTTGGAGGGTTCGATGATGTTTTCGAGTAGGTCACGGATCGTGTAACGACTGCCCGCTCCCGTGAGGTCGGGGCCGATGCCGCCGCCGTCGTAGTTGAAGCGATGACAAACGATACAGGCGGTCGCAGCGAACATGTCTTTCCCGCGACGGAACTTTTGATTTTTGAGAGGCCGCTTGAACGAATTCATCGCCTCGTCGACCGTGTAGATCATGCCGGGGCCTTTGGGGTTTTGGGCACCAGTTACGAATGAGTGCACCGGTTTCTTGGAGAGGTCGGCTAAAATGACCTGTTCATCTTTATCCGTCACGAGATCCAGAGCGTCCTTGCGGATATTGTTCATGAATCCCGGGAAACTCGCGCCGCCTTGCCACGCGTGTGTGGTGGCGAACCACTCGAAGTAGTCCTGATGTGATGCGGGCGTCCAACCTACCGTCGCGTTACGGAGCGTGTAGGCGTAGGCAATTTGCTGGCGATCGGGGCGACTGGCGGTGGCCTTCTTTACCGCGGCCGCGTAGCGATCGTTACGCGCAATCAAGGCCGCGCCGCCCAACTCTTCGGCCGCTTGTCCGGTAGGCTCTGCGACTTTCAACAGCGGCACGACTTTCGCCACGATGGTGGGTGAATCGAGGTAGACCAATAGTTCGGCCAGCAGGCGATTAACGTTGGTGTCGGGGTGAGGGAAGAGATCATCAAGCTCGGCGAGTGCGAGATTCCGGTCCGAGGGCGTGGGCGGTCCCATCCGGGTGAAGGCGAGTTGCCAAGCGCGAAGTATCGCGTGTTTTCGATCCATCGGTTGGCCCGCCAGATCGATTCGGCTGAGTGACTTGAGGATCTCGGATTGATGGCGGTCAGCGCCGACTCGGGCGAGAGCGATGAGGGCTTCGACGGCAGTGCCATCGTCTTTCTCGGCTAGAGCGCGTTCGGCCCAGTTCGATGGGTTTTGGCGTTCAATGGCAGTGCGTGCGGCCCAACGCACGAAACGATCTTGGCTGCCGAGATGGGACCACACCTGGTCGATGGCATCGGGCGTGGTGCCGGGGGCGTGAAATTTTTCTAGACGGTGTCGGAGCTGAGCCACTCGAGTTGGGCGGACTCGAGAAGCAGGGGCGGTTTTTTCTTCACCGGCATAAGTGACGCGATAGAGGGCGGATTGGGTGCGGCGCCCTCCGACGAGGAAATACATCGCACCGTCGTGAGGGTTAATCGTGAGATCCGTAAGCGGTAGCGGTTTACCGGCAATGAACTCCTCTTTCTCACCCGTGAAGGTTGCTCCGTCGGCACTCGGATGAATTGCGTAAAGGGTCCCATAGGTCCAATCGGCTGCGAACAAAGCGCGTTGGTATTTGGTCGGGAACTTTGCGCCGGTGCCGAAGATTGTTCCGGTGGGGGAAGCGGGTCCGATGTTAACCACGGCGGGCAAACTGTCGGCGTAGTAGTCGGGCCAACGTCCGGCGCCACTGCGCCAGCCGTAGTCACCGGCGTCGACGATGTGATTGATGCGGGTGGGCATATACCACGGCATGCCGATGTCCCACTCCATATCGGAATCGAAAGTGAACAACTCGCCGTTGGCATCGAAGGCGATGTCGAATTGGTTACGGAAGCCTTGAGCGAACATTTCCATGGTTTCGCCGTCTGGGTCCATCCGCGCGACCCAACCACCAGGGGCGAAACGACCGCGGGCATGGCCCCGAGCATCCCACATTCGAGGCAGGAGATGGTCTTCCCCGTAGCTCACGGGACGCGAGAGCTCCAGTCCCGGTGCTGGGTCGGTGAAGTTACCAGCGGCTATATAGATAGACTCACCCTTCGGTCCCAGCACGAGCGAGTGCGGGGCGTGTTCACCCCGGCCGTTGAGCGAACGGAGGTGGGTGTATTCGTCGAATTGGTCGTCTCCATCGGTGTCGCGCAGACGCCAGATGCCTTGTTTGAGTTGGTTCTCAGTCACCATCAGGTAGAGGCTGTCAAAGGCGTAGAGCACACCGTGGGCACCTGTGATGCCGTCCCGTTCTTCATCGCTGCGTTCGTGGTCGCTCAGGGGTGAATCAGGTAGCGTGATGTCGAGTTGTTCCACCGTGGGTTCCGCAGTGGAGCCGAGGGCCGGCAAAGTGATCCGATAAAGCCCACCGTATTGGTCGGTAGTGATCAGACGACCTTTGTCGTCGTAGGTGATCCCGACCCAAGAGCCCTGTTCTTCCTTGGGCACGGTGTAGAGGAGATCTACCTGGAATCCGTCGGCGACCTCGAGATCGCCGGGGTCTGTGGCCATCGGAAGATCCTGGCCCGACGAGAAGGGGGCGGTGAACAATACCCCGAGGGCGAAACCCAGCCCGGTTAACTTGGAAAAGAGTGTAGAACGAGAAAACGTTGAGGACATGTTGGAAAGAGGGAGGACTCAGTTCAGCTGCTTTAGCGTGACGTTGCGGAACTGAACCGTCATGGGCGGCCCGCGATGAAGTTGGAGTGCGAGGACTCCGCTGGCAGAGGCGTGGTCGGGATCGGTGTCGAGTCCTTCGGCGGTCAGGACACCGTTCACATAGTGGCGAACGTGGTTTGCCTTGGCGACGATACGGATCTCGTTCCATTCACCCTGACGGATAGCGGCCTTATGCTCTTCAGCGGTGATGCCTTCGCCCAATGATGTGAGTTGAGGCTTCTTGGTGGTGTGGCCGGGATTGATTTGGGCTCGGATACCGGGGCGAATGATGATGCCGCGGCCGCGCTCTTCGTAGAGCATGCCGGTGTAGCGGTTGGTGTAGTCCATGTCGGCTTGGTATCCTCCGACGATCCACTGATCCGCGTCATGGATTTTGCTGCGATACTGGACGCCGGAGTTGGCAGTTTCACCGGTGAGTTTGAACTCGGCTTTAAATTCGAAGTCCGCGACTTCACGGTCCAAAATGAGGAACGTGTTCAATTCGATCGGCGCCTCGGCGTTGGTCTGTCCGGTGATGGTGCCGTCAACGACCGACCAGAGAGAAGGGTTGCCGGACCAACCGGTGAGGTCTTTGCCGTTAAAGATCGAATGGGACGAATGATGGTCCGCAGAGGCGAAAGACGCGGAAATTAAAATCGGGAGAATGAGGCGGACGAGGGGTTTCATGGGTAACGGGAATGTTGGGCCGAAACGTCCGGTCATGATGATCGAACAATTGCGGAATTACAGGTAGATATGGCGCTCGGTTGGGGCACCTCAATAAAGTGAAGTGAGGCCAAAAACGCCTAACGTGGTTGGGTGATTATTGAGGAGAAGGGATTTCGAAATTAATGAGGAGTTGGGGAGGGCCGCTGAGGGATTTGTCGTCGGCGACTTCGATCATGCGTTGCTCGATTTTGAAGCGGAGCACGCGTAGTTGGCTGGCGTGCTTGGGATCGGCGGCGAGGTTGTTTTCTTCGAAAGGATCGTGGTCGAGGTGGTAAAGCTCTTCGGCCGGGTTGCTGTGGTAGTCGCGGAGGAAAGCGGCGGCGGCGGGATCGGTCTCGGCGGCTGCAAGGTAGGAATCCCAGTGGTGGCCGGCGTGACTCCAAAACCGGTCCGTCATGGGATCCTCTTTGGCCCAAACATCGGTGTGGGTGGTGAAGGCAAATTCTGGATGTAGATTGAGAATGTATTTCCAGGGGCCGACTCGGACCGAACGGATGGGATAGACATTTTTCTCATTGTCGCCTTTGTGCGTCGCAAAAATCTCGTCGCGATGACGATCCGTGTGACCGAACAAGACTTCAGCGATGGACTGGCCATCGATGCCCTCCGGATTGGAACCACCGGCGAGGTCGATGAGCGTGGGCACGAGGTCGATCCAACTGACCATCGCGTCGGAGGTTGTATCCGGTTTAATCTTACCGGGCCATGCCGCGATGAGTGAGGTGCGGATGCCAGCTTCGTAGAGGGACCATTTGCCGAAGGGCCACGGCATGCCGTGATCGGAGGTGTAAACGGTGAGGGTATTGGCGGGATCGAGGTGTTTGGTGATGAGTTCTCGGGTCTGGCCGAGGCGTCGATCGATGGCTTCTGCGCCTTCGATGTATCGCGTCATTTCCACGCGGGTCTCCGGGGTGTCGTAGATGCGGGCCGGGAGCACCACGTCGTCGGGGGAGATGCGGGCATCTTCCTTGGCGGGCCAAGCGGTGTGGGTGTCGGTCCAGCCGATGAAGAGTGCCAGGGGTGGGGCGTTTTCTGGCCGGTTTTCTAGGAACTCCTCGACCTGGTCGAGAGACATGGTCTGCTGCAAACCTCCGCCGCCAAGCATGATAACCTCTTCGGGCACGTAGGCCCCGTAGTGATGGCGTCCGGAGTGTCCGACCTTGCCGTGAAATACGACTTGGTAGCCCTGTTCGAGCAGTCGGGGGATAAGCGGCTCGATGCCCGGGTTTAGGATCCGTTCGTGATTGCCCACGATGCCATTGCGATAGGGCATCATGCCGGTGAATAGAGCCGCTCGACTGGGGGCGCAAGCGGGTGAGGCGACGTAGGCGTTGTCGAAACGGATGCCGTCTTCTGCGAGCTTTTGCAGGTTGGGTGTCTGGATCTCATCGGCCCCGTAAGGGGAAGAATGATACACGCCGTGGTCATCCGCGATGGTGATCACAAAATTGGGTTTCGATGCGGCGTGCAGTCCGATGGAAATCGATAGCGCCAGCAGAAGCGAAGGGATGGGTCGGAGGATCATAAGGGGCTGGCGGTAGAGAGAGACGAAGAGGAGTTCGGTAGATTTTATATACCGAAAACCATCCGCCGATGTCGGGCGTTCCGCCTTCGCCGAGGCTTCGGCGGACAGGAAAGCCCGACCCACATCGGAGAGGGCCGAGGGCTATACTGGACGGTTGTAGCCGGCTTTTTGGATAGCGTTGGCGAGGTAGGTATAACCGCTTTCGGCGATGTCCCAATCGGGGGAGAATTCGCGCCACACGTTGATGGCGTTGGCGAATGCCGGATCGGCGCGACTGAAGGCTTCGATCGTAAACCAGCCTTCGTAACCAATTTCATGACACGTCCCAACTGCTTCGGCGAAATCGATATGGCCGGAACCTGGGGTGCCGCGGTCGTTTTCGCTCAGATGCACGTGCTTGAGGAACGGCGCGATATGTTTGATAGCAGACGCGTGGGTCTTCTCCTCCACATTGGCATGGTGGGTATCATACATCGCTTGGACGTGCGGATGATCGGTCAACTCGAGCAGGTGGCTCAGCTGCCCCATGGTGTTGCAGAGGTAGCACTCAAAGCGGTTGAGCGCTTCCGGCGTCAGCATGACTCCGGCTTGTTGGGCATAGTCGCCGGCGGCGTGGAGAATCTCAGCGCTGCGCTCATATTCGTCGGGGTCAATGTCGTTGCGAGTGAAGGTGGCGAACGACGAATGAAACGGCCCGCAGAGGAGCTTTCCACCCACATCCACCGTGCGATCAATGTTCCACTTGAGCAGCTCCAATCCCTTGGCCCGAACGGCGGCATCCGGGCTGGCGGGGTTGGCTTCGGCGGGAAGCACGGTCACACAATTGACCTCCATGCCCTGATCCTTCGCGTGGGCGCCGAACCGTTTGTAGGCATCGGCGTCCTCTTGGCTCATGGCGATCTCGACGCCGTCGTAGCCGATCTTTTTGAGACGATCGACATGCGGGAAAAGGTCATCCGAAACGGAGGCAGACCAGACGAGAAGGTTGAAGCCAAACTTGGCGTTAAGACCGGAGGCGGAGGAGTCACTCATGGGAATCAGGAAGAAGGTTTAAACGGAAGCGACGTCGGTCCACTGACCGGAGGCGGCGGAGGCCAACACCGCATCGGTAACGCGGTCGGTTTTGAGCGCGTCGCGGAAAGTCGGTGCGGCCGGCTTTCCGGTTGCGATACCCTCGAGGAAGTCGGCCACTTGGTGAACGAACGTGTGCTCGAAACCAATTTGCACGCCGGGGATCCACCACTTGTCCATGTAGGGTTGGTCGCTGTCACTGAGGTGAATCGAACGCCAGCCGCGAAGCACGCTTTCGTCGCGGTGATTGAAATATTGCAGGCGATGGAGATCGTGAAGATCCCACTTGAGTGAGGCGTGTTCACCGTTGATCTCGAGCGTGTAGAGCGCTTTGTGGCCGCGGGCGTAGCGCGTGGCTTCGAAGAGGGCGAGAGAGCCGTTTTCGAATCGGCCCATGAACATGCTGGCGTCGTCGATTTTAACTTCCTTCTTCTCACCGGTGGCTGAATCGGTGCGTTCTTTGACGAACGTTTCGGTCGTGGCGGTGACGGAGGTGATGCCGCCGTTGAGCCATTGAGCAGTGTCGATACAGTGGGCGAGCAGATCGCCGGTCACGCCACTACCAGCCACGGAGGCGTCGAGACGCCAGGTGCCGGGGCCGCCTTGCGGGACGTCGGCCGAGATGGTCCAGTCTTGGAGGAAGTTGGCGCGGTAGTGGAAGATCTTGCCGAGGTCGCCCCGGTCGATGAGTTGCTTCGCGAGGGTGACGGCGGGGACGCGGCGGTAGTTATACCAAACCATGTTGGCGACCCCGGCGGCTTCGACGGCGGCAACCATGGCGTCGCCTTGGCCTGCGTTCATCGCGAGAGGCTTTTCGCACATTACGATTTTGCCGGCTTTGGCCGCAGCCATGGCGATCTCGCCGTGGACGTTGTTGGGAGCAGCGATGTCGATGAGATCGATGTCGTCGCGGGCGATGAGAGCACGCCAGTCGGTCTCGGTCGATTCGTAGCCCCAGGTCTCGGCGAAGGCTTTGACTTTGGCTTCGTCGCGACCACACACCGCTTTCAGCACGGGGTGAATCTCACCGGGGAAGAAGTTACGGACTTTACGAAAGGCGTTGCTGTGAGCGCGGCCCATGAGGCCGTAGCCGACCATACCGACATTGAGTGTTTTCATACGATTAAATGGAAGAGGTTAGGGGTAACGTTTTTAAGAAGTGCGGAGTGGGTTTACTCGGACCAGCCGTGGTGTTTACGGACTTGAATCATGGCGGCGAGAATGTCGTTCCAGGTCTGCTGTTTACTCATCACCACATTGGAGAACATGCAGCCGTCCCAGCAGATGTGGCGGATTTTTTTGGTGACGCGGTTTTGGCTGTTGCGGAGCCAGTAGCCGGAATCACGCACGATGTTGAGTTTGCCGGTAGGATCGGTGGCGAGGCAGTGGCGACCGGTCTTCTCGTGGCTGCCGGAGCCGTAGACAGAGCCGTCGTTTTGGGCGACATGGAAGTCGATCGTCCAAGGACGAAGTGCGTCGGAAAGTTTGGTGAGGGCTTCGTGGGTCGCACCCGGTTCCCAGTTGAAGTTCTTCTTCACGATGCGGTGGTTCGGAGCGTTTTCACCGAGGGTGTAAAGGAGGGTGTGGGACATGTCGGCTTGGAAGCCGAGTGTCTTGGGCATACCGACGGCTTCGAGAAGCTCTAGCATGTGTTTCCAGCTGTGCATGCCGCCCCAGCAAATTTCGCCCTCAGCGGCGAGACGCTCGCCGTGATCCTTGGCGATCTTGGCCGCTTCGCGGAACGTGGCCGCAATGAGCTTGGTATTGCCCTTGGGGTCGGCCGCCCAGTCGGCGACCGCGGCGGATGAATCGATGCGGACCACACCGTGGGGACGGACACCGAGATCACGGAGGCGGGAACCGATGGCGCAGGCCTTGCGGACTTGGGTGAGGAACGCAGTGCGCTCTTCTTCGCTACCCATGGCGGAACCGCCACCGATGACACCCCAGACGGGGGCGACGATGGAGCCGGCGACGAGTTTGCGTTTTTTGAGCTTACTGGCGAGGGCCTTGACGTCCTTGACCTTGCTGTCGATCGAGGTGTGAGGGTCGCTCATGAAGAGATCGACGCCATCGAACTTCACGCCGTTGACCTCGGCTTTGGCTGTCATGTCGAGCATCTCGTCGAGCCCGTAGAACGGGTCACCACCCGGTTCGCCTTTACCGACGATACCGGGCCACATTGCGTTATGAAGTTTGGGGAAGTTGTTTTCAGACATGATGGGTATGGGGTGTTTTATTAGAGTTGGGTGCGTGAGTGGTTAGAATGAGTTATTGCGATAGGCGCCCATGGCGGGGGCATCGGGATTAGCGTCGGGGCCGAAGTAGCGGAGGCAGACAAGCGGCTCGGTGCTGCTGGTGTTTTCGAAGGTGACGCCGGCTTTGGCGCCCGTCTCGGTGCAGAAGTATTCGTCCTCGGAGAGCTCGTTGAAGCGGAGCATCTTCGGACTGACGAGGGGCTGATTGTTGATCCGACCGCTGCCTTGGACGCAGATGAGGCCGTAAGCCCCGGAATCGGTGACGGTGGCCTTCGTGCCGGGATCGACGGTGAGCTCCTTGGCGGTGAAATACTGCTTCTGATCGACCTTGCCGTAAACGATCCAACGATCGACGTAGCCCTGCTCGCGGGTGTCGGCGACGGGGACGGGCTCGAGGTAGTGGTTGTCCTTGAAGTTGGGATCGACGTTTTTCTCCCAATGGAGCTGGTCGACGATGAAGTCGATGTCCTGATGCTTGTCTTCGGGCATGTCTTTGACGAGGAGGCTCCACGGCACCTCGCGGCCTTCGACGAGATTTTGATACATGCCGAAAACGTCGCTGCCCCACTGGGGTTCGTAGGTGCAGAGGCTGCCGGGGGCGTGAAGAATACAAGGGTCGATCAACCAGCCCGTGCCCGGTTTGAGGCGGTAGGCTTTGGAGAGGTCGAGGATGCCGTTTTCGCCCTTATTCCAATCGGCGATGCACTGGCGAACTTGATCGCGGGTGGTGCCGGGCTCGAAGCCCATGAAGGTGTAGGGGAAGTTGTTGCCGACGTTGTTGTGTTGCGGCGGAAAGTAGTAGGATTCCGGTTTGCCTTCTTGGCCGACGAGGGCGGCTTGCTCGGCGTTTTGGTGCATGTGATGCGGGATCGGCCCCATGTTATCGAAGAACTTCGAATAAACGGGCCATTTGCCGTATTCCTTCCACATGCGCTCACCGATGAGATCGGCTCCGCAGGCGTCGACGGCGTCGCGAAGGGTGAAACGGTTGTTGCCAACGACACAGTAGCTCAATCCCTCGTCAGGCACGCGGCCTTCGTTAGCGGCTTCGGTGGTGGAAGCGAACCAGCGCTCGTCGATACCACCGCGGTTCAGACCGTAGGCGTAGGTGTCGCTCGGGTGGAGCTTGATGCGGAGGCCAGGCTGGAGAAAGGAGCGCGGGACCCACGCCGGGGCGAGTCGCAACAAACCTCCAGTATCTTCAAGGGCGTCTTCCACATGGGATTTGATCGACGAGTTTAGCGTAGTGAGATCTTCAACAATACGAGGAGGCATAAAAAGGTATGGTTTAGGGAGGGAATTGAGGTTTTCGCTGCGGTTAAATGGCCGGAAGCAATTAGCGGTGAAAGGGGAGCTGAAACGTTGCCGATTCAGAAGGCGGACGACAACTCTGGAGATGCTACGTTATTGAATCCTGAGCGGCTAGAACGTCCGCGACAAATTTTGGTGCAGAAGCGGCGAAGACGGAGTGAAGGAGATGCGAGAAAGAGAACGAGTAAGAGGGATGGTGAGCGTTTTTTCTGATTCTTGTTACTTGTTACCTGATACTTGGCACTTACGCGTCAGCGTTTTGTTACTTCACTTGCTCAGAGCGGCGTGGATTTGTCTCCGCGAGGTTTCGGGTAATGGGGCGACCACCATTCAGTGATCTCGGTGAGCATTTTTTTGGCTCGTTGGGGGGCTATATCCGCGAGGTCTTTTTTCTCGTGAGGATCGTTTGTGAGGTTGAATAGCTCGAGTTTTGTGATCGTGCCGTCCCGGTCTTGGTGGGCGATTAACTTCCAGTCGCCGGCTACCACCCAACGGGCATCTAGGCTTTGGCTGGGGATGTAAATGTTGGCGATATCGTGATCGAATTGTTCCCCGAAGATCATTTGGCGGTCGGCCACGGCCGTGGCATCGGTCAGGTTGATGCCGGGTAGGTTATCCGGAATTTCGGTTCCGAGTAGCCCAGCGATGGTGGGCCAGACGTCGATGTTGCTGGCGAGATGGGTTTCATCGCGGTGGGGCGTGATTTTGCCAGGCCAGGAAACCATGATGGGTGAACGGGTGCCACCCTCATAGGGCGTGACTTTAGAAAGGGGAGCGAAGCGGTTGGGCTGGGGGCTTTGGATCCAACCGTTATCGCAGACGTAGATGACGATCGTGTTTTCGCGTTCACCGCGCTCTTCGAGTCGGGCCAGTAATTCGCCGCAAGTCTGGTCAAACCACGCCACGGTGGCCCAGTAACGTGCGACACCCTCGTTGGGGGCTATTTTTCGGTATTGCTCCAGCAATTCTTCAGGAGGGGTGTGCGGGGTGTGGGGAAGGAATGGCGCGTGCCAGATGAACCACGGTTTGTCGGCGGCATCGGCATCGGCCCAAAAGTTCTCAATCGGTGCGTGACCCTCACGACTGATTTTGAGCCCGACATCACCGTGGCGCCCCGGGTCACCCTTGGTCATGGCGTGGGTGAAACCAGCGGTCTCCCGTGGATTGCCTTCCCACCATTTGCCGGTCTGCAGAGTCAGGTAACCCTGGGCCGTCAGATCTTGGATCATGTTGGGGTGACGCGTGAACCGCGCGATAACGGCGTCGTAGATGGGGGCCAAAGCAGGGTCGTTTCTGCCTTGAGATCCCTTTTTAGGACGCTCCGGCAAGGATGGGTCATTACCGATCACACCGTGGTCGTGGGGGTAGAGGCCGGTTGCTAGGGTCGAAAGCGCCGGGCGGCACAAGGCGATGGGCGTGTAGCCGCGGGTGAAGGTCAGCGATTCGGCAGCCAATTGATCGAGGTGGGGCGTCTTGATCTGGGGATGGCCCATGAAACCGTAGTCCGTCCAAGCCTGATCATCCGAAAGAATCAGGAGAACGTTGGGTGGTTTTTCCGCAGCGGAAAGAAGCGAGGTGAGGAGCAGGATACTGAAACAGAAAATGCAACGAGTAGAAGTCATCGTAGAAATAGGGTAGGGCAGCGGGGCCGCGAAAATGGTCGAAGGGTTCAGAAGGGGGAAGACTAGCGGTTTACATCTTAGTATGTCTGCATTGATCGCGCTAGGGTAGGCGCGACAATTTTTGGTTCAGGAGCGGCGCGGGGCAACACAGTAGCGGGATGCTGTGCAGGCTCGTAGGTAGGGCGGTTTCGCCGAAACCGCCGTTTTAATTCCACCGTTGGCGCGCTCGGCGAGCACGCCCTACCTGCCTGCCCGCCATAGTCCTGTTTATCGGGACGACGGAGGGTTACTTCGCGCCTCCGGCGCGGCGTAGCGCAGCCGGTAAGCGCGCGGCGTCTCTTTCATCAGGCGTCGGAACTCCTTGGTGAAATGACTTTGGTCGGAAAATCCGAATTCCGTGGCGATTTCCGCCAGCGGCTTGCGGGAAAATACCAGCGATTGGCAACTCACGCGCACCCGCAAGTTCCGCACGTATTCGTGGGGTGACAAACCGTATTCAGCTAGGAATTGACGTTCGAATGCCCGGAGGGAAAGTCCGCAGAGTTTGGCCAACTCGAGGTTCGGTAACGCTTCGTTGTAGTGTTGGCTGATGTGGCGAATCGCGGGACTCAGTGGCCCTTCATTAGCCCCACTCGAAGCAATTTCGCCGAGCGGTTGGCTGATACCCATGGTGCCAACCACTTCGTTCTGTTCGTTGTGGAGTGGAATCTTCGACGTTAGGCACCAGCGGGACGTGTGGTCAAAACGCCCGACCAGCTCGACTCGCGAGCGAATCCGTTCGCCCGCCAATACCCGTTCGTCGTCGATCCGGTATTGGTTGGCCAGCACCAGACCACAAATATCGAAGTCCGTTTGCCCGATGAGCGCGGTCCGATCCGGAATGTTGAAATTCATCATGAACGCCCGGTTGAACCATTCGTAGTGGCCCTCGGCGTCTTTCATCCAGAGCAATAGATCCTCAACGTGATCCAGCAACTCGATCGCCTCCGGCGGCTTGGCGCCGATCCGGGTGAGTTGGTCGTAGAGGTTTGGGTCGCGGGGAGAGGCAGGCATGAAGTCCGTCAATTTGAGCGGATTTCAGGGGATGGTAAAAGCCCAATTCGGTCCGAAACAGGGTTGGCGTTTAATTTCTGGAGGTAGGGTCGGACCGCTGGGCCGACCGTGTTTGCCTCTGCGCGTTTCAACATCCCCACCTTCAATTGTGATCCCGATTTTCTGCGACGCGCCCGGCGGTCACGCCCTACCTTTGCTACCTTATTTTTTAGGACACATCCGGTGCTTTATGCTGGAGGATAATCTTTTACGTGCAGTTTAAGCGCCGCGGTCATTTGGTCGGCCTTAAACGCCGCCAACTCAGAGGCGTGAGCGCTATCCGTGATTTCGTTGAGATGACGCGATCCGGAGAGCACCAGACCGACGTTTTGGTTTTCCAGCACCCAACGTAACGCGGCCTGAGCGAGGCCAGTGACATCACCTTGGACGAGCAAGGCTTTATAAGCATCCGCTATGTCAACGCGTTCGATGATCTCTTCCCGCGAGTAGCGGGCGTTGATCGTGCCGTCCGCAAACGTAGTGTCGTGCTTAAAAGCGCCGGATAGGAAGCCGTTGGCCAGCGATTCGCGGGCAACAATACCCACGCCGGTGGCCGCGAGATCCGCGATCAATGACTCCGCTTCGCGGTTCATGAGACTGTAAACGACCTGAATCACATCGATCTTATCCTCGGCGGCCCATTGGCGGGCCATGCCCTCGGTTTGGTCGAACAATGAAATCGAATGACCCACTGACCGCACCTTGCCGGACGTCTTCAAATCTTCCAGGGCTTGCCAGACGTTATCCTCGATTTGATCGGGGCCGAATGGGGAATGGAAAAACAACACGTCGAGACGATCCGTGCCGAGACGGCGCAAGCTGTCTTCTACGGAGGTCGTGACGCCCTCGCCGGTGAAGTAGGTGTTCAGGTGACCCCTGGTTGGATAGCGACCGAATTTCGTGGCGATGGTGACCTTGTCACGATCAGAGCCGAGGCCCCGGCCGAGCACGGTTTCGGCGATACCGTCGGCGTCTTTCGTGCCATAGAGCGGTGCGGTGTCGAAGAATGTGATACCGGAATCGAGCGCCCCTCGCACGGCGTTGTGGGCGTCGTTTGATTCCACGTTGCCGTAAACCGGTGAGCCCAGGGCCCACGTGCCAAATCCTACTTCACTGACGTTGAGGCCGGTGCGACCGAGAGTGCGTTGTTTCATGATGGTATGATTAAAAGAGTGATAGGCTAAGAATTGAAAACGGCATCGATCTGCGCGGCGGCCGCGACGACGAAGGCATCGCGGTAGGTCTCGCCCTTGGCGACGGTCGCTTCGCGCGGATCTGGCCCCCACACGGCGTCGTCCTGCAAGGTGGGTTCGCGATCCTGCGGTAGGCGTTCGAGTTTCACGCAATCGGGATCGCTCGCCATCAGCAATGCGACCTCGCCGAGGGCGGCGTGATTGACGATGAACAGGTCGGGTGAAACCAAGTCGGTTTCGGAGGTGGCGATGAATTCCGTATTGGGGTGGCGTTGGTTGGCCTGCTCAGCCTCGGCCTTGATTAAGTCGTAGTGAGGTTGTCCCACATGACCGCAAAGGGTGAAGACGACGCGAAACCTCTCGTCGGCCAATTGATCAAAGTGCTCCCGCGCCAAAAGACTCACGGTTGATTCCGCGAAATCGATGGAGTGTTTCGGGAAGTTGAGATCCGGCGCTTTCTTAATGGTGTTGGCTGCGATGTAAACGGGCGGAAGCACCAGACCACCCGCAACTGCGGCTAGGGCGGCGCAAAGATCGTGCGCCTTCAATCCATCTAGACCCACGGCCGCGTGTTTGCCGTGATATTCGAGAGCGCCCCAAGGTAAATAAACAATCGAGCGAGCATCCTGAATCGCTTCTATTTCGGCCGGTAAGAGGCGTTCATAGTATCCCCACTTGGGTGCGGCATCGGCGGAGGGATTGGACATGATCTCAGTGCGTTTCGCCGAGGGGCTATGAGCAAGTTGAAAGATTCTGAAAGATACGGAGAAGCTTCCGTCGCGCAATTGCATTGGCGGACCCAGAGGGAAGAAAGCTCTGGTATTGCCGACAGTGGCGGTGGAGGGTCTAGGACGTGTCCTACCGTGTATGTATCTTGTTCGCTTGCGGGCTTTTTTTATCTCAGCTGGTGGCAGCTTCCGATTGGCCGCAGGGTGGGGGCCCGAAGGGGGATTTTGTGGTAACGGAGGCGAATGGGCCGACGAAATGGAGTGTGGTTCGAGATGAGAATATCGCGTGGCGATTAACCCTGCCGGAGACCGGGCAGAGTCCGGTCGTGGTTTCAAAGGGGCAGGTCTTCTTCAGTCACTACGTTCCGGCGGAAACGGGTGCGACGATCGGTCGGGACGTTGTGGCATGTAGCGTGGATGCCCAAACCGGAGAAGTGCAGTGGAAACGGAAGATTTCCGGGCGATACAATTTAAGATTATCCGGCTGTTTCAGCGATAGCACTTCGTCTCCGGCGGTCGCGGATGGTGAACGGGTTTGCTTCATTAATGCGTCGGGGGACGATTACCTGTTTCGACTATCAAGGAAACGTGTTGTGGACCCAAGAAATCCTGACCGCTGGGCGAATGATTCCGTTACTTCACGAGGGGAAACTGGTCATTATCCGGCAGGTGTATCCTCCGGCCGAGAATGGGAATTTCACCAATGAACACGCTCACGCACCATTGGCGGAATGGACCCAATTACAGGCGCTGAATCTTAAGACCGGAGCCGTGTCTTGGACGACCGAATGCGGAGTGAACATGGGTTTTATTCCTCTGCCGCAAAGTCGCGCTGACGGTAGAACCGTCGCGGTGGTGGGGAGAGGTGGCGGGCATGGTCCACCGGAAACACCTGAGGGGATTTCCATGATCGATCTATCCGATGGAAGCACGCTTTTGACGCTGCCCCTTGAGGGATTCATGAGCACGATGAGTTTTAGCCGATACGACGGGAACGTTATCGTTTACCTCCGGGGTGAATGTTTGAAAGTCGATGAGGTTTCTGGTGAGATCTTGGAAAGAATTTTAATACTAGATAGTATCCCGGGCAGAGTTTTTGAAGGAGGTGAATGGGCCGACGAATCGGTTACTATTTCGGCCGGAAAATCGAGCCGAGAGATCACACAAGAATCCAATCTTTTAGTGGGGAACTACAGTTTTTTCCGGAGCTATCAGCGGAACCTGTTGGGGCGAGTGAACCTGAAAACGAATCAGGTGGAATGTCTCATGTTGCCGGTGCAAATGCAGCGGACGATGACTGGAGACGATAGATTACTTTGGGGCCCCGAAGGGTCTCTTTCGTCATTCAAAACGTCAAAGAAACCGCGTTCAATGCTTCAGAACGAATGGGCGATCGAGCACAATAAAGTGAAAAATAGCCGAGGATTAGTGGTGATGGGGGATGATCGGTCCCAGGGGAATGGTTGGGGACATATCGCCTCACCGACCCCTATGGTGGTGGGCGAGCATCTTTATATTACCAGCATGAGCGGTCTGGTTTATGTGATCCGATGGCAGACGGAGCGACTCGACGAGCATGCCCTAATTGCGATCAATGATCTGGGCCAATTGGGTAACGCTTGGACTCGGGCCAGTCTGGGATTTGCGGATGGGCGTTTGTTTGCCCACACGATTGGCGAGATCATCGCCATTGGGGAATAGGCAAAAAAGACGCCGTCCGGTTAAGAGCGGCGTAGAATTCTGTATCTGCGGACGACACGGAGGTCGTCCCGCCCGGGAGGGACCGGCTCTGTCCGGTCCGTGGTGGAGGGGCGTTTACTCCTGGTCCGCCAGCCAGCGCTCAACTTCGATGGCGGCTTGGCAGCCCATGCCGGCAGCGGTGATGGCTTGGCGGTAGACGTGATCGGCGCAATCACCCGCGACGTAGACGCCGGGCACGTTGGTTTGCACCTGGGAGTTGGGGGCCGGTTTGAAGTAACCGTTTTCGTCGGTATCGAGCGGCGGTGCGAACGGGCCGGTATTGGGCACATGGCCGATCGCGACGAAGAGCCCCTTGATATCCAACGTAGATTCCTCGCCGGTTTGAGTGTTTTTGACCCGCAGACCGCTGACCGCACCTTCTTCGACACCATCGACGGCGACGGGTGAGCTGTTCCAGACCATCTCGATCTTTTCATGTGAGGTGGCCCGGTCGGCCATGATCTTGGAGGCCCGGAGAGAATCGCGGCGATGGACTAAGTAGACCTTGCTGCAAAAACGCGTGAGGAAGAGGGCTTCTTCGGCGGCGCTGTCGCCACCACCGATGACCGCGACATCCATGTTGCGGTAGAAAGCTCCGTCGCAGGTTGCGCAGGTGGTCACACCTTTACCGCCAAAGAGTTCTTTCTCACCGGGAATACCGGTCATACGCGGGGAGGCGCCAGTCGCGATGATGACGGAGTTGGCGAGAATAGTCTTACCGCCGCAGATGAGCTTCCGTGGGGTGCTGGTGAAATCGACCTCGGTGACGAGCGTCGATTGGAACCGAGTGCCAAAGCGGGTGGCCTGCTTGCGCAGGTTGTCCATCATCATAAAGCCGTCGATGCCCTCGGGGAAACCGGGGAAGTTTTCCACCTCGGAGGTGGTGGTGAGTTGGCCACCAGGTTGCCCACCTTCGAGGACAAGAGGATTAAGATTGGCGCGGGCGGTATAGATGGCGGCGGTGAGTCCCGCGCAGCCGGTGCCAACAATAACTACATTTTCAACAGAAGGTTCGCTCATGGTTATCGATATCCAGAGCGTCAAAAGCCGGTCGCCTCAAGTGCGTTTGTGTCTTTTCGCGTCCGAGGTGGGTCATTTTCCGAACTATGGTCGGAAAATTATCAGGTTTTGGAGCCGCGGTGACGGAGCGCATCCAGAGAAACAGCCGCCACGATGATGACGCCGGTCACGATCTCCTGCACCCAGTTGGGGAGACCGAGTTTGGTGCAGCCGTTGGCCACGACGCTCATGATGAGCGCACCTACCAGCGTGCCGGTTACGGTGCCTTGGCCGCCGTTGAGGCTAGCGCCCCCGATCACGACAGCGGCGATGATGTTGAGTTCCAAACCAACCGCTGTGGTAGGATCACCTCCCGTAAGATAGCCAAATTGGAGCACGGCACCGAGCCCTGCGAAAGCGGCACCGAGAGCGTAGACGCAGATTTTCACTCGTTCGACGGGCACGCCGCAGAGACGGGCGGTCAGTTCGTTGGATCCGACGGCAAAAAGGTGACGTCCGAACTTGGTGAACTTAAGCACGGCAGCCACCAAGACGGCGAATCCCAGCATGAGCCAAACGCCGCTGGGCAGGGTTCCCTGCTCGCCGAGCTGCATCAGGCTGTTGAGCCACGTTTCTTCGTCTGGGTAAATGGGTTGTTGTCCCGCTAAACCTTTGGCCGCGCCGCGCAGGGCGCCCATCATGCCGAGCGTTACCACAAAGGGTAGCAGGCGAAGTTTGGTGATGAGTAAGCCCGACAGCACGCCGCAGAAAGAGCAGGCACCGATTCCTGCGATCGCCGCTGCAAGAGGCGGCCAACCCGCCTGGATGAGCAGGGCGATCACGATCGTGCCCACGGCAATAATGGAACCCACCGAGAGATCGATGCCTCCCGCGATGATGACCATGGTCATGCCCAATGCCGCGATGCCGATCACAGATGTCTGCTGGAGCATGATCGCGAAGTTGTCCCACGACACGAAGGTCTCCCAGCGCAATGAAGCGAATAGCGCGGAGATCGCGATGAGCCCGATGAGGGGGCCAACTTGAGAGAGAGAATTACGGATTTTGGCGAGCACAGAAAAGGGAGGTTTAGGCGGCGTCTTCGGTGGCGCCGGTGGCAGCGAGCATGATGGAATGTTCGGTCCATTCCGCGACGGGACGGGCAGGGCCGAGGGTGCCGCGACACATCACCGCTATGCGATCACAAGTGCCGAGGAGTTCAGGGAGGTAACTGCTGACGAGCAGGACGGCTTTACCTTGAACGGCGAGTTCGTCGATAAGGCGGTAAAGGGTTTGTTTGGCACCGATGTCGATACCGCGAGTGGGTTCATCGAGAAGAAGGATCTCGGCGTCATTACGCAACAGGCGGCCAAAGGCGATCTTCTGTTGATTACCGCCGGAGAGTTCGCCGATAGCTTGAGTGGGACCGGCGGCGCGGACACCCAGTTTCTCCAACCAGTGGCCGGTTTCCTTCGCGAGGGTAGAGGGTTTAAGGATGGAGGGTAGGCGTGGCAGGGTGAGGTTTTCCTCCAGGGAGAGATCGAGGGCGAGTCCCTCGGTTTTACGGTCTTCACTGAGGTAGCCGATGCCTTTGTGCCACGCGCGGAGGGGGGAGGGTTTGCCGGAGAATGATGCGACTCTCAGGTCACCTGATTTGATGGGAGAGAGACCAAAAATGGTTTGGAGTAAATCGCTGCGACCTGCGCCGATGAGTCCCGCTAGCCCGAGCACCTCGCCGCGACGAAGTTGCAGGGTGGCGGAGAGCAGATTGGGCGGGCTGGAGAGCTCGTTGGATTCGAGCACAATCTCGCCGGGAGTGCGGGACGAGCGGTGATAGAGTTCGTCGACTTGTCGTCCCACCATGTGGTTCACGATGGCTTCGGTGGAGAGTTCGGCGGTAGGAGCGCTGGCGACGGTCACGCCATCGCGTAGAACGGTGCACCGGTCGGAGAGGGCTTGAACCTCCTCCAGAAAATGGGAGATGTAGACGATGGCGGTGCCTTGGTCGCGCAGTCGCCGGATTAGAGTGAAGAGCTTCGCGGTGTCGGCCGCCGTTAGGCTGCTGGTAGGTTCGTCCAGCACGAGGACGCGGCAACCCACGGCGAGGGCGCGGGCGATTTCGAGGAGTTGTTGTTCGGCAATACCGAGGTGGCCGGCCGGTTTATCGAGCGCGATGTCGGGTCGACCGAGTTCGGTCAGGGCGGCGGTGGCGCGTTGATTGATTTCGGTTTGGTTGAGGAATGGACCCCGTGTCGGTTCGGCGCCGAGCATGATATTGCCAGAGACGGTAAGGTGGGGAGCGATTGCGAGCTCTTGATTCACCATCATAATACCGGCGCCGCGAGCATCGGATGGACCACGCGGGGCGAAGGCTTGGCCGTTGAGTATGAGGGTTCCGGCATCCGGCTGGTGGATACCCGCGAGCACTTTCATGAGGGTGCTTTTCCCGGCTCCGTTTTCGCCGACGAGGGCATGAACCTCGCCGGGTGTGACACTCAGATTTACCCCACCGAGTGCAATGGTAGCACCGAAGTGTTTGGTTATCCCGCGAAGTTCGAGGAGAGGCGACATAGCCGGAAAGTCGGCGATCAGTTTCCGCCAAGCACGGCCTGCACGTCAGGGGTGTCCATGTTGGCTTTGGTCACGAGAACACAACCCGTATCGATCATGGGTTCGATTTCGTTGCCCCGTAGAAAATCGAGCGCAGTTTTAACGCCGAGGTAACCCATGCGGGTTGGATTTTGGGCGACCAATGCCTTGACGTCACCTCGTTTGAGGGCGGAGAGCAGAAAAGAAGAGGTGTCGAAGCCGACCAGGAACTTTTTCTTGATCAGGCCTGTTTGGCGAAGAGCCAGAATCATGCCCTGAGTTGACGATTCGTTGGGGGTGAAAATGGCGTCGGCGGCCCGAAGGCGATCGAGCATGTTCATGGCCGTGTCTTGCGCGGCGCTGATCGTCACTCCGGCGTAGCGATTGTTTTGGATGACTTCGATGCCGGGATGTTTTTCCATGACGGACATGAATCCAGCTTCCCGCTTGGCCGTGCTGGCGGATCCTTCGGAGAAGCGGAGCATCACCACCTTGCCCTTACCACCGAGGAGACGGACGAGCTCTTCGCCAGCCAGTTGGCCACCGAGTAGATTGTTGGTGGCCACAAAACTGATGAAATCTTTGCCGACTTCGCCTTTGAGCGAGGAATCGAAGATGACGACGGGTTTATTGCGGGCCATCGAGGCACGCACCGGGTTGCGCAAAGCGGTGTCGTCGAGAGGCGCGAGTACGATGGCATCCACGTCATCTACGACGAATTGCTGCACCACCGCGATTTGCTGAGCACGATCGTCTTCTTTCAGAGGTCCCTTCCAAACGATCTCCGCGCCAAATTCATCACCAGCTTGGCGGGCGCCTTTTTCGACGGATTTCCAAAAACTGTGCGTGGTGCCTTTAGGAATGACAGCGATTTTTTCACCGGCAGAAAAACCAGCGGAACAGACACAGAGGGCGAGGCAAACAATGCTAAATCTCATAGGGTAAGGGAAAGGGGAAAGGGGAAAGCGAACGGGTAAATGCTCAGCTTCGCGTCAGATGGGCGCAAGCGAAAGCGCGGCGAGGTGATCGCCAGAGTGTAATTCGTCCGACCGTCCTGCTCAGGTATACCCCTAAGGAGTCGAGTCGGTCGCCTGATAGACCCGAACGTAGTCGACTTCCATCGTTTGGGGGAAAGCCGCGTTGTCGATTCCCTCCACATTACCCCATTCGCCACCGACCGCAACGTTTAGGATGAGGTAAAAGGGTTTGTTGTAAGGCCACTTGGATTCGCCCAGACCCTCGTTCAGGTATTCGAAATAGAGTTCATCATCGACGTAGGCGGCGAGACGTTCTTCGGACCACTCGAGCATGTAGGTGTGGAATTCTTCTGAGGCGGTCGGAATTTCGATGGTGCCGGTTTTTTGGGCGCCTTTTTGCCACTGGTAGTCCCTTGAATGAGCCGAGGCGTGGATCACCCCGGGGTCGTGACCGACGTGTTCCATGATATCGATTTCACCGATGTCGGGCCAACCGCCTTGGCTGAAGTCCCAATCCGAAGGCATCATCCAAATCGCGGCCCACGTTCCGCGGGCTGGCGGGAGTTTAGCGCGGATTTCGAATCGCCCGTATTGGAAATCTCCCAATCCACGGGAAATCACTCGTGCGGAGGTGTAGTCGTTGTCTTCCCATTTTTCTTGGCGAGCGGTGACGTGGAGCTTGCCGTCCCGCATTCCGGCGTTCTCGGCCCGAGCCTCCGTGTAGAACTGTTTCTCCTTGTTGCCCCAACCGTGGCCTCCCACCGCGTAGCTCCAGTTGGAGGAATCAGGCACTCCTTTGCCGTCAAATTCATCGTTCCAGACCAGCTTCCACCCAGTAGGTGGAGGCGAACCGGGCATTTGTTTGGTAGAATTTTGGCAACCGCAGAGGAAAGTGATGATGACGAACGAGAAAATCGGCCGAATCATGTGAAAAGAGATAGTCTTAAATGGGATGATTTATATATGCAATTATATGCAACATATTCACTGCTCAATTGTCTAAATAGAGTGCTTCCATAGATTTTAGGTAATCATGGTGAATTGTATCGGCTTCGAATCGTTTCTGCAGAGACCAAATTTCTCGAAGCTTAGATTTTTTATTATGCCTAGAGGGAGATGCGTGACTCCCTGGGATCGGCCGGAAGAGTAGGGAGAGCCAGTTTCTCTTACGGGCGACGCGTCTAAACGGTGAACACGAGAATGCGCGTCCGCATTCTATTTGAGGTTGTCTACGTATCGATAAAGTAAGGACGGACCACTACTGGACTGACCTTGGTTTGGATGAGTTATAGCAGGGGGAAGGGGCTGACCGTTCGGCTTATCCCGTTTGGGTTACTCACGCGGTCTCTGGCATGAAGGAAGGCATCACGACACCGTTGATTTGCGGCGGAGCGCCGGTGGTTTGAGCGAAATGAAGCTCATAGTTTCGAGCTTTAAGCGCATACATTGCCTGGGCAATGGCTGGGCGGCTTGAGGGCACCAACCAGACCATGGTGTGACCGCGGCAGACGTGAAGCTCACGTCGGATTAGAGCCACGGCATCCTCATCACAGCGCATACACCCGGGACCGAGCAGGGAACTGCCGGGGTGTTGGATGGAAGCGAGAAATCCGTCGAGTCCGCCTTGGGCATTCTCGATGACGCTCATGTGCCAATCGCCGGTTTTGTTACTAATGAAATACTCGAAGTCTCCCGCGCGGCGAATGCCCAACACGTCTGATTCCAAAGCCACCATAAAGTCGACGTCGGAGAGGGTGGCATCGCGGACGGTTTTGCCTGCGGGGATTTCGTCAGGAATACCGGTGGTGGGAACGTCGAGAATCATGTCTTGATAAACGGCGTAAGGAGCCAGGCCGGCGCGATTGTAGAGCGAGAACGAATCGAGATTCATCGCGCTGGATACGAGTCGCAGCGGAAGACGGTTTTCGTCGGCGAAGTTCCGAATGAACGCGAGCAACTGGCGGGCGACACCCTTGCCGGTATGGTCAGGGTGGGCGTTCATGATGCCTAGTGAGACGTGGGTTTCACGCCGCCGATAGAAACAGGAACCGGCGATGGTCCCGGTGGCTTCATCCACGGCCAATAAACAGCATCCGGGGTCGAGGTCTTCGTAGACTTGGCAAAACAGGAGAGTGGAAGATGGGTCGCCGGTGAATATGGCGGATTTGCCGTTCGCAACATACCAATGGTTGGTGGAGAGGTAAATGAGGGCGGCGACCTCATCCCAGTCGGCGCGCGTGGCGTGGCGAAGTTCGATGGCGGTGCTCATCGGGTATGTTGGAGAATGAATTCTACGATCGGCTTCGGGTCTACCAGACTATGCGGGTGGTGACCGATGCCGGGCTTCGAGATGATTTGGATTGAACCGCCGAGCTCGCGGTAGCGGGCAGCAAGCACGTCGGTGTTGTCGACGACCGGCACGACTTTGTCGGCATCACCGACGATATGCAGGAGGGGCACCTTGGCTTCGACTAGGACCTCGAGTCCATCGATAGGATTGCCGGTGAAGGTTTCCGCTTCGGCATCGGTGATACCGTAGACGGCCTTACACTTCGCCCATGTTGTGGCGCTGCTGTGATCGCGGGGCCAGCTGCGGATGTCGCAGACCGGGGCATCCGCGTAGATACAGGCGACCTTGGAGGGATTGGCTTTGGCCCAGTTGTAGATGATGAGGCCGCCGCGGCTGAGACCCTCGAGCGCCGGGCGCGGAGCGAGTCCGTAGCGCGTGGTCATTTCGTGATGGAACACGTTCCAAATCTCCACGGCGAGAGGAGCACCGAAGAGATCCGCCACATCACAGTAGGCGACGTGGAAGCCGCGCTCGAGCAGGGCGATTTCTGTTTGGGGTTCATGGCCCCAAAACCGAGCGCGCCAGATCCAGGGTTTTCCCGGAGCCGCTTCATCGGGGACCACTACTATGACATCGCGGTCGACGACCTGAAAATCGTAGCGGGTGAAACCGTTCCACTCAGACGTCTCGCCGGGGAAGTCGGTGGGGTTGGCTATGGCGGCCGCTCCACTGAGGGTGAATAGAAGCAAAATTCGGTTAAGTAACATCGGGGTAGGGTCGGGGACACGAACAGGGAGGGGACAAAAGTATGCTAATGTTGATCAACGATCGCTTGAGCAGACGCAACGATGATGCAAAGTTCCGTTCCAAGTTCCCTTGTTATTCCTTTGCCTAAATCAAAACCAGATCACCTCAGTTCCGAATCGAATGCCCTGAAGCAATTCATCGGGCAGGAATTGATAAGGTCGCTCAGTCAGTTGGGAGAGGGGAACGTGATGGGACCATGGCGGGGGAAGCGCCCGTTGGAATTGCGTGGTTCGCGGTCATTCAAGTCGACCTTGTATGGTGATGATCATGCCCACGGGCATGCGGAGTTGTGTTTGTTGCTGGAGGGGAGCTGTCGTTTCAGTTTGGCCAATGAGGGGGCCATTTTGGAGGCAGGGGATTTGGTGATATGCCCGGCTGAGATCCCGCATGCGGAGGCGTTTATCACGAAGAGACGTGCCTACCGGTTAGTATGGTGGAGCCTGAATTCAACGGACCCAACGGTGCATGTCACCCGTTACACGAGCCGGGATGGGTTCGCGCTTGATCATCGGATGAGCTTGAGTGCGCTGCCGGCGGAACCACGGCGCCGATTGCAGCGGTTGCGGGATTGGGCGGCAGGTGAGGAGGCTCCGCCCATCGATGGGATGCGCGAGTCGTTGCTGACCTTGGCTCTCGCGCTATTTCGCCGAGCGTTGGAGGACGGTGTCGCTCAGATGGACACCCGCGAGTTGGTCGTGCAGCGCGCGATCGAGTTTGTGCGTGCGAATACGGAACGGGCACTTTCACTGGCGGACGTGGCGAGAGAGGTGCATGTATCGCCGAATTATCTGACCAGTTTGTTTCGCTCGATTTCGGGGAAATCACTGGGGCGCTTTATTGCCGACGAACGCATGCAGCGAGCCGCCGCGTTGTTGGTCTCGAGCGAGTTGAGTATTAAAGAAGTGGCGGCCCTATTGGGGTTCACCGATTCCTACGGATTCAGCCGCACCTTTAAAGCTTTTAGCGGGCGCTCACCGACCGAATGGCGAGCCAAGGAGCGAAAGTAAGATTTGGTATCGTTTCGTAAGTCATGCTATTTCTTCGTTAACGAGTATTCTGTTAGACTCTCTGGATTATGAGCTCCCCGACGATAACCTCACCCTCTTCTCTGGCCCTGTTGGGCGGCACTCCCATCGGGGACGTGGTTTATTCCAAGTTTCCCCATTTTTCAGATCGAGCGATTGAGCGCGTCGGGCAGGTATTGCGCGAAGGCAAGGCGGTCGGATTGGGGCGGTTTCATTCGCCGGAGATTGTGGAGGCGGAGGAGACGATCTCGAAGTATCATGGGGGTCGCGAGGTGCTAGCGTGCAGCTCTGGTCACGCGGCGCTGCAAGGTGCGTTGGCGGGGCTCGAGATTTGTAGCGGCGATGAAGTGATCACGACTCCTTACACATGGGGGGCTTCGACTTCGTGTATACTGCATCAGAACGCGATACCGGTATTTGTAGATATCGAACGCGATACCGGTTTGATCGACCCCGAACTCATTGAAGCGGCGATCACTCCACGCACCAAAGCGATCTTGGCGGTTCATCTATTTGGACACCCTGCGAACCTGCCGCGACTGCGCGAGATCGCGGATAAGCACGGGTTGGCCCTGATCGAAGACGGAAGTCAGGCACATGGGGCGACCATTGGCGGTGTGCGCGTGGGCGACGTCGGTGACGCGTCGGGGTTTTCCTGCATGGGAGGCAAGGTGCTCCCGACAACTGAGGCGGGCTATCTAGTGACACCGAATAAGGACGTGTTTTGGAAAGCGGCGATGATCGGCCAACACATGGGCCGAGCGCCGGACGAAGGGTTTCCGGAAGAACTGCGGCCGTGGAGTGATTCACTGGTCTACACCTACCGGGTGACTCCGCTCAATGCGGTGCTTCTCACCGAGCAGTTTGGCCGGATCGATGCATGGATTGCCGAGCGTCGACGGCACGCGGATCTATTTCGCGAAAAACTGCAGGGCTCCCAATTTTTAAGTATGCCTGACTGTGCGGAAGGCGTGAAACCGGTGTATCATTTGCTCACCATGAACTACGATGCCGAGGCGGCGGGCGTGTCGCGCGACACGTTTGCGGCGGCCCTGAAGGCGGAAGGCATGTTGGCATTTGGCTACGTGCCGTCACCGATCCCGGATTGGCCACGGTTACACTGGCAAGGATACGCCGGACCAAAGGTGTCTTGGATGGCGGCACTGGAAGCTTCCGGAATCGATTACCGAAATATGGCGATACCGAATTGTCGTTGGCGGGTGGCGAATTCGATTGAGACGCGTTTTGACTTTGTGGATCCGCAGGAATACATGGTGGAACGCATGGCGGAAACGATTTTCAAAGTAGAGGCCAACATCGATGCGCTCCGTGAACACGAACGCAAAAACGGAGCCGTGACCTCGACCAAAGGATAATGAAGGCGGGTTTCGGTAAGAGTGACATCACTCCGCGATTGGGGGTGCAGTTGGCGGGGTATGGGCCTTATCGGAATCGGGCGGCGACCGAAATCCTAGCACCGCTCCATGCCCGGGTGATGATCGTGGAGGAGAAGCGCCAGCGTGTGGTTTTGGTGAGTTTGGAACTGTGCGGATTGCCGCGTGATTTGGATACCCGAATTCGCGAAGTCGTCGCGCGGAAAGCGAAGTGTGAAGCCCATCAAGTGATGTTATCGGTCACTCACACCCACAGCGCGCCAGCGGTCGGTGGGATGGAAGGTTGGGGCGAGGCGGATGCGATGTATGTGGAAACGCTGCCTGCCCGAGTTGAGGCTGCGGTGGTCGAGGCCATGGGGCATCGAGAGGTCGTGGAGTTTGGTTGGGCGGAACTCCCCTGCGAAGGTATTGCGGTTAATCGCGAGACCGATTCCGGTTTCGCCTTGGAGGCTAATTTTAAGGAACGGATGAAAGCGACCTGGCGGCCCGATCATCCTGAGATGACTGATCCCACATTGCGAGTCGTGACGGTGAAGGCGCGCGGGAAACTAGTCGGAGTGATACATCACTTCGGCTGCCATGCCGTAGTCTATGGCGAGAAGACCAATGCGATCCATGGCGATTTTGTGGGCGAGGCGTCACGGGCGATTGAATCGACGCATAATGGGGTAGTCGCACTATTTTTGCCAGGAGCGTTGGGGGATATTAACCCGAAGTTGAATCATCGTATCCCAAGTGAATCGAAGCGGGCGCTGGCCGCGATCTCGCGTCAGTATACCCGGGTAATTGAGCGAGGTTTAAAACATGCATCGCCAATTGATGCGACCGATGTTGGCTCGATTCGCCGCGAAGTGCGCTTCACCCGCAAACCATGGAATCGGGCTTTGCTCGAGCGACAGATCCGAAAGCTTGAACGAATTTTTGCCGTAGAAGGTATAACCGATTTCCCCCACAATCGCGAGAAGACTGCGATGTCGACCAACGGGATGGAAATGGCTCGCCTGCAGGGATTGCGGAAGATTTTGACGGAATGTCGAGGCAAGCGGACGCCAAATCCACCGGTGGCATTGCACGGCTTGCAGATCGGGCCATTGGTTTTACTCGGGTGTGGGTTGGAGCCCTATCAACAGATGGGGCGGGCGGTGTTGGCGGAGCTTCCTGATCGCCAAATTTGTTTAGTCAGTCTCGTGGGCGGTATGGGTTATGCGACCGATCAAGCGGCGTTAACTCGGGCACCGTATGCTACCGAGTTTATCCCTCTGATTTGCGGCGAAATCCCGTTTGCTAAGATTCAGCATGAATTGCCGCGCGAGTTAATTAAGTTAGCTCGAAGGCTGATCTAACGCGTTTCTTATTTCGCCACCAGCGTCACGCTTGTGGGGTCGTATTGGACGGTAAAACGATGATCGATGGTCTCGAATTTTCCTCGAATTTCGTCGGCTCGGAGCACCAGGATACGGTCACCGGAACTTACGTCTGCTTGCGAGGCCAGCAGAAGCGAACCACCGAGATTGGCTGTTCCCGAAATGTCCAGAAACCCATCGGTTGAGGCGGAAATCGTTCCAACGGTGTAGAGATCACTGTCGATGGTCCCGTGTCCGGAGAGCGTCGCGCCTTGCTCGACCTCAATCCAGCGGAGTGAGGTTACCCGTCCGCCTTGAATGGTGAGTTTTGCGTGTTCGGAAAGACGGATCTCGTTGCGGCCGGTTAGATTGATATCCGGTTCAAGAATCAGCTGTTGTTCGGATTCTCCGGAGACTTGGAGAGCGAGGAATTCTAAGTTCTGATCAACGCGAGCGATGGAGGGACGTTTTTCAGAATTTTCCAGATGAGCGGTCCAGGAAAGCTGGGGAGATCCGTTGTCGGTTTGGTAGGTGATGCCAGCGTTGACGTATTCGTAGTCGGACCAATTTCCCGCATCGGAGGTTTTTCCGCCATTGCGTCCGATCCAGTGATGATAGGTGTTCGAAAAACCAAGGGGTTCTGCGATGCGTTCTCCGAGAAGCAGAGCCTCGAGTTTAGCGACGAGTGCGGGGTGATTGGCGGCGATGTTCTGAGTCTCCGAGCGGTCAGCTTTCAGGTCGTAGAGCTCGAGGTTAGATTCAGAATCCCGGATCAGTTTGTAACGGTCGTGGATGATCGACTGCTGTTTTTCTGCTTCATGAATTAGAAAATCGCGTTCCCGAGGTTCGCCAGTATTGAGCAAAAGTGGGGCGATGGAAACACCGTCGATTCCAAGTGGAGTGGGGACTCCGGCCAGATCACAGAATGTGGGGAGAAGATCTGTTACATCGATCAATCGTTCGGTGCTGGTTCCGGCCTCGAGTCCGGCCCATCGCATAATTGTGGGAACTCGAATTCCCCCTTCGTAGATCTGCGTTTTTCGCCCGCGTAGTCCTCCGTTGGCGAAGAACTCGTCCCGGGCATTGTGTTGCGGCCCACCGTTATCGGATTGGAAGACAATCAAGGTTTTTTCCGCGACTGAATCAGAGGTATCACCATCGCCGTTAGGGTCATCAAGCGCAGCGAGAATATTGCCAAAATGAGCGTCGATACGGGTAACCATTGCAGCCCATTGGCGGGCCTGAGGCGAGAGATTGGGTTGATCGCGATATGCCGCATCCCATTCGGGTAGCACCGCGACTTCATCGAACGGCGCGTGAGGAACTTGGGCCGCGAATAGCCCGAAGAAAGGTTGGCCGGTGGTGTGATAGTTTTGGGCCTGCGTCCGCACGAAATCCAGCGCGGCAAAAGCGTAGCTGTCGTCACAGTAGGCTACCGTGGGGTAATCAGGGTGATTTTGGAGAGCGGGTGTGTTTGGGTAGTTAGAGTCACCGGCGATTCTGGCGAGTGAGTTTGGGACCAATTCCAATCCACCCGTTGATCTGGGTTTGGCTGGTGCGCTCCAGAGGGTGGGCTGATAGAAGGTGTGGGCGCGGACGTGGTGGAGTTCGGCGAGCACGTATTGGTATCCGTGAGCGGTGGGGAGCGTCTGCAGGTTATCCAATGTTGGTGACTCCATATCTAGGGAACCACCGTAGCCCCATTTTCCCCAGTAGCCGGTGACATATCCCGCTTTCGAAAGCATATCCCCCATGGTGAGATCATCGGTGCGGATCGCTTTCTTGGCATTGTCGCGGTCATTGCGGTCTGCGAACGTATGACCCTGATGAAAGCCGGTTTGTTGGGACGAGCGAGCGGGAGAACAAACGGTGCAACCGTAGGAGCGGGTGAAATTTACGCCCTGATCAGCGAGTCGATCGAGATTTGGGGTTTTTACGTTAGGAAGCCCTTGGGCTTGCCGTTCGGACTGACCATTCGGCCCGATGGCGCCCCAACCCATGTCATCTACATAGAGATAGAGAATATTGGGTCGAGGGGCGTTGTTTGCTTCAGCGCAGACGGACGCTGTTGAGATGAGAAGCAGGGCGGCTAGCGTTAGGAACGTTTTCAAAGAGCGGAGAAGGAGAGTGTTGGGGTATTTACGCGAAGGTTGATCGCAGCAAATAAGAGAAGCTAACCACCGGCTTGGCTAGAGGCAATGTCCACTCAAGCTAAAGAAACATTGGCGACCCTGGAGGCCGACAACGATGTGGAATCAGTTCGAAACGGGATCTCTATTGTGCCAATTTGATGAGCGGCAGACACAGCGCGATTAAGCAGATCCAGATGAGATTTGCGGGGTCTATGATGCCCTCGTGAACCAGATTCAGGATCAAGTTCGTCGTCGCGTATAGAAACAGAAAGAATACCGCGATGGCCGTGGTGGTGAACCGTTTTCCGGTCCAGATGGTCCAACCGATGTTGGCGAGGAAGAGCAGCACGTTGGCGACAACGAGGTAGTCGAGCGGTCGAGGGATCTCGAGGAATTTGCGACCTTCTCAAATGTTGAGATGGTAGCGGACGATGGCAGTCACGCCGACGAGCAGAAACGTGATAAGTTTCACGTAGGCGAGTTTGGGCCAGGCCAGTTCACGATCCGCTTCTTCGGGAATGATGAAGTAGGCAGATCCCATGAACCCTAGAAGTAGCCAAACGATCAACAGGTTGGTGTGGACGGCGCGGGCGGTATTGAAGGGAATATACTCGTGTAGGTTGTCGTAACCCATGTGAGCGAATCCCATGATGAAGCCGTATACGATCTGGAGCACCAGCAGCAGCAGAGCTGAGGCGAAGAACCAGTAGGCGATTTGTTGAGTGCGGAATTTCATTTGATAGAAAAATTAGATTTGGGCGGCGCAGGGGGGGGGGTATTCGGCGGAAAGGCTGATGAGATAGGCGACCATCTCGTCGAGCTGCTCAGCGGTCATTGGTATTTGGGGCATCGCAGTGCCCGGTTTGATTTTCTGCGGATCACTGATCCAAGCTTTGAGATCGTCCTCGTTCATCTTCGTGCCGATCGTATCCAGAGGGGGACCGACGTTACCGCCTACGCCACCGACGGTGTGACAAGCGAAACAGATCGTCTGGAATAGCTGAGGCTTCGGTAGATGGGATTTGCCGGTCGTGACAACGGGAGCTGCGACCCGTCCTAGGCGCGGATCGGCCGGGAAACCATTCAAGTCCACCTCGCCGCATCATTCTAAGAATGCGATGACTTTAGCAATTCCCTCGGGATTGAAATCGTAATTCACCATCTTCCGCTCGCCGGGGAACATGGCTTCTGAGTCCTTCAAAAAGAGCTCAAGCCACGGGTTACCGCGGCGATCTACAACCTTGGTTAATTCAGGGGCTTAGTAAGCGCCTTCACCAAACAGCGTATGGCATCCCATGCAGTTATTGGCTTCCCAGATTTCCTTACCAGCGATGACCTGATCGGTGAGATTGTGCTCATTGGTTTGCTTCGGGACCTGCTTGTGCGAGTCGTAAGTCAGAGCGAGAAAAGCGGCGGTAAATAAACCTGCTCCGCCGAGGAAGAAGGCGCGGGCCTGCGATTTGGATAACATGGTAGGGCTGAATAGTTGGTGGATTGAATCTGCTGAACCGCTGGCCGGACTTGGTTACCTCATGGAATGCATGGAAGGTTCCGCCGAACTCGAGCAGGTGATCGCGAAAGAGTTCTCGGTGCGGGTTGAAATGAGAGTTTCATGACAAAATGAGCCATAGCGTCTCATTAAAAAGAACAAAAGATAAATTGTTCTTCTAAATTATTCTACGGCCGAAATATCGAAGTGGGCATGGCCTTTCGAACCACTGGCAGAACCTTAGGCGAAAGCAGTGGGAGTTGCTGGTTCGGTTAACTGGTTACGCGATTGAGGTGAGTTCGGGCTTGGCGATCAGCGACAGAGCGTGGAGCGTATTGTATGCATTTCTTAGCAGCGGTTACCCCCGACGTGAGTACAGGCTGGTTAATTGGCACCTTGGTGGCCGCGATTGCCCTGATTCTTTTTCTGATTCTAAAATGGCGCGTGCAGGCGTTTGTCGCACTGCTCTTAGCGAGTGTATTTGTGGGGGTCGTTTCTGGCACGATGGAGCTCACCGAGGTCGGCGACACGATCAAGGACAGTATGGGCTCCAGTTTGGGCTTCATTGCTACGATCATCGGTCTCGGTGCGATCTTCGGCTCGATGATCGAGCACAGCGGGGGAGCGCAGAGTCTGGCCAACGGCCTACTGAAATTCTTCGGCGAGAAGAAAGCCAATTGGGCGATGCTCATGACTGGCTTCCTGATCTCCATCCCCGTGTTTCTCGATGTGGCCCTGGTGATCATTGCTCCCATCCTCTACGCACTCTCGCGTCGCACCGGCAAATCACTGCTGACCTTTGGACTCCCGCTGTTGGCCGGTATGGTGGTGACGCATTCCTTTGTGCCGCCGACGCCCGGGCCGACCTGGGTGGCCTACGAATTGGGTATCCCCATTGGCACGGTGATTCTCTACAGCGTGCTGGTCGGCTTGCCGACGGCGATCATCTCGGGTATTTTTCTGGGTGGTAAGATTGCGGATCGGATCAAAATTGACCCGCCCGAACTGGTTGAAGTTGAAGAAACTGATACGCCTTCATTTTGGACGATTGCGATCATCCTCATGCTCCCAATCGTATTGATCGTAGCGGGTTCGTTGGTCGAACAGGCAGTGGGTAGCGGCATCGCCGATGGCCTGTCCCGGAGCGAACGCGGAGCGGAGATGGCCATCTTGATGAAGGCAGCGCCGGGCTGGCAGCAGTTTGTCGCTTTCTTCGGTCACCCGATCTTGGCCCTGCTTCTCTCGACGAGTTTGACGCTGTGGATCTTGGGCGCGAAGCGTGGGGTTAAGAAAGATCAACTCATGGAAGTCGCGACCCGCGCTCTCGGACCAGCAGGAATTATCATCCTCATCACCGGAGCGGGCGGAGTCTTTAAAGGAATGCTGGGTAAAACGGGCGTGGGTGACGCGTTGGCCGAGACACTGGGAGGTCTTGGTGTGACGCCGGTCATTCTCGCGTTCTTGTTCTCCGCCATTTCTCGCATTGCGCAGGGGTCGGCCACAGTGGCCATGGTCATGGCGGCTTCGCTGATGTCTCCGATATTGATGAATATGGGACTCTCGGACGCTCAGCTTTCGCTGGTCGTGGTCGCGATCGCAGCTGGAGCAGCGGGCTTCTCTCACGTGAATGATAGTGGATTCTGGATGGTGAGTCGTTACTTCCGCATGACGGAGAAGCAGACATTCCAAACCTGGAGTCTCGTTTCGACCGCAGTTGGATTCATTGGAGTTTTCTTCGCCTCAATCCTCTGGATGTTTGTTTAAGATCGGTGCGATCTAATCCAGCTATGAAATCTCTGACGATTCTCTGTCTCGCTGTCCTGACAACTATCTGCTGGTCCCGCCAACCGGATGAGGGCTGGATAAACTTGTTGGACGGCGAATCTCTGGCGGGTTGGACCCCGAACTTCGATGATCAACAAATCGAAGTGAAGGACGGCGCCATCGAGATGCTTGCGGTGAAGAAAAACCTCTGGTTGGTGCACGATGAGGTGTTCACCGATTTCGAGCTCGAAGGTGAAATCAAAGCGCCGTTGGAGAATTACAACACGGGGATCGCCTTCCGTTGTGACGAGACGCCGATTGGCTACCAATGCGAAATTTTCGACCGACAATCCGGGTCACTTTATGCGATCAAGCAGGGGTGGATATTTCCCGAGAGTAAGGACAAATTGGAGAGTTTTTATGCCATCGCGGGAGACGCGTACAAGCCGGGAGTGTGGAACCATTACCGGATCAAGTGCGTCGGTGATCATATCCAGATTTGGGTGAATGGCCACCTGACCACGGATGTCCGTGACGACAGCTTCACGAGCGGTCGCGTCGCAATTCAGCATCACGGCAAGGGTGACGTGCACTACTTTCGCAATATCCGAATCCGGTCGTTATCGGACTAGTCACGTTGCCGTTTTTACAGAGAATAAATTATTCGAGGGTGAGGGATTGTCTGGGCGGGACATTTGGTTCTAATTTTCAATTCGTGCTACAATGGATACTCCTTCTTTTTGCGACTAGTATGCAGGCTGCTGAACAAAAACCTTTCTGGAATTTCCCCAACGCGATCTGGTTGGGCAACGAGACGACTCAAGTGGTCCTATGTCCAGATGCGGGTGGTCGGGTGCTGGAGTATGCGTTACATGGCACCAACGTGTTGGGACTTGATCCGAAGGAGAAGGAATGGACGCCCGAGTTGAAGGACTTTGTGCCCAGCGCCGGTCGATTTGACGTGGGGCCGGAGCAATTGATCCCTCAGCGGGATGAGCTCTGGCGTGGTGAATGGGTCGGGGAAATCACGGGTGAGCGTTCCGCGAGGATGATCAGCCAGCCGCATGCCCAGACGGGAGTGCAGTTGGTGCGCGAGTTTGAGTTGGCGGAGCAAGGTAGTCGCCTCACTTGCACTCAAACTATCCGAAACATCACGGAGAACCGGACGGTCGAATGGTGCCACTGGAGCCGTACCTTCGCGGTCGGAGGGGGGCGTGCTTACGTGCCCGTAACGGAACCTTCCCGATTTCCTCATAACTACGTTCAGTATAAGTCGGGAGGCTGGCTGAATATGCGCCCTCGAGACCCTCAAATTCGAGAGCGCGACCACATGATCGAGATTTTAGGACCTTTGGAGTTTCCGAAGCTCGGGATGGATTCGATGTCAGGTTGGTTCGCCTACCATGCTCCGAATGATTTGCTGTTCGTGAAGCGATTCCCCACGTTCCCCGACCGAGCTTACAACGAGGTGGCGGGCTTGTCGATGTCCATTTGGTATCCGCAGGATCGCCCCGTTATCGAACTCGAGCCCATCGGTCCCCGTGAGCGGTTGGGTCCCGGCGAAGAAGCCTCCTTCACCGAAACATGGTTTTTGGTCGAGCGCCCGTTTCCCGCTGATCCCGACGCGGTGGATTTAGGTGAGCTGAGACGTTTGGTGGATCGACTGTCGGAGGGTTGATCCGGGCGATACCTGGGATTGAGAGCGGTTCCGAGTTTCGTTAATTCGGTAGACTCGACGGTCTGATCTAAAAGTTTTCAGCGGCGAGTTTTACCATGCCTACTTCCAGTAGAAGATTGGCGAAACGGCGTTGTTCGCCGGTGGCGATAATCAACGTGGTGGTGGGCGAGGCGATCTTATCGTAAAAGGCCCATCGCTCCATTTGGTTCCAAGTGACGTCGGGTCCGAGTTTCTCGCGATAAATTTCCGTGATCGGTGGAGCATAGTCGGAAGGCGGTTCCATGACTGTGGCGGCCTGCACGGGGATGGCGGTGAGCAAGGCATCGAGCACGGTGAGTGAATCGACCATGCCGGGCGCAAGGTTGAGGTGCACGATCTTGGCATTGGGGCCGCGATTTCCCGCGACGGGAAAATTGCCGTCGGCGATCAAGACTTGAGAGAAGTGACCAGAACCGCCTAAAGCGGCGAGAATCTCGGGATGGATAAGTTGGGATTTGAGCATCGATCAGGCGAGAGGCATGGCCTTTTCGATGAGCTGCACCCAGAACGAGGAACCGGCAGGGATGGCGTTGTCATTGAAGTCGTATTTGGGGTGATGCACCATCGCGGTGTCGCCGTTGCCGACGAGGATGTAAGCGCCGGGGCGTTCCTCGAGCATGAAGGCGAAATCCTCTCCGCCCATGATCGCAGGGGTATCCGTCGTCACGTTTTCGGCTCCGGCGACTTGGGCGGCGACTTCGGCGGCAAATGCGGTCTGGGCAGGGGCGTTAACCATCACGGGGTATCCTTTGTGATAATTGATTGCCGTGGTTGCACCGTAAGCTGCGGCGGTGTGTTGGCAGACTTCTTTGATTCGTTTTTCGGCGAGTTCACGGATGTCTTTGTCCATCGTGCGCACCGTTCCTCGAAGTTGCACCCGTTCGGGAATGACATTGTAAGCTTCGCTCTCAGTGCGGAAAGAGGTGACCGAAACGACGAGTGCCTTGAGCGGGTCGGAGTTGCGCGAAGCGACGGTTTGCAGGGCAATCACGATTTGGGCGGCGACGACGGTGGTATCGATCGATTCGTGGGGTTTAGCGGCGTGTCCGCCGAGGCCCGTGACATCTATGGTGAATTCATCAGTGGCGGCAAAAAATGAGCCTTCGCGAATGGCGAACTGGCCGATGGGGATTCCGGGCATGTTGTGCATGCCGTAGACTTCCTGGATGCCGAACTCATCCATCATGCCATCGGCGCACATTTCGCCGCCGCCGCCGCCGCCTTCTTCGGCGGGTTGATATATGACCACGGCGGTGCCGTCGAAATTACGGGTCTCGGCCAGGTATTTGGTGGCACCGAGTAGCATGGAAGTGTGGCCGTCATGGCCGCAGGCATGCATCTTACCGGGAGTGCTTGAAGCATAGGAAAGGCCGGTGTCTTCGAAGATCGGAAGGGCGTCCATGTCGGCCCGAATCCCGATGACTTTACCACTGGTATTTTGACGGCCTTTGATCACTCCGACGACGCCGGTGCGCCCGATACCCGTCTTAATCGAGTCGCACCCGAACTCCTTGAGCTTGTCCGCAACCAACCCAGAGGTGCGGTGCGTATCGAAAAGGATCTCGGGGTTCTGGTGAATGTCCTGCCGCCACGAGGCGATCTCTGGCTGCAGTTCTTGGAGGCGGGGAGTAATCGGCATGGCTCGACGCTGCCTAGTCGGGGTCGCGGATCAACCTAGATCGACGTCGGGCTGCCTGTGCGGTGGTTCATTTTTGGTCGCGCTTGATCCGATCAGCGACGGCCTGAGCGTGAACCTCGGAATTGAACTCGGGATTAGGTCGTTGGGGGATGTCGGCGCCGGTTTGTTGGAGCCAGTCGGCCAGGGTTTTGCCGAGTTCGCCGGTCTTAGCGGGTTGGAGTAGAGCCAAATTGTGAGTTTCTCCAATGTCCTCGCGAAGGTTGTATAGCTCATAGGCATCATCCTCGTAGAAGTGGTGTAGCTTCCAGTCTCCTTGACGAACGATAGAAACGGGGCGGGAGCGGAAGAGCACGTCGCGTTGTTCCGCGGCGGTCTGTCCGTAGGATTGGAGATAAGCGGGGAAGTGCCAGAAGATGGCACGGTTGGGATCTGGTTGAGTGCCGGTGAGGATCGGCACGATGCTTTCACCGTCGAGAATCTGGTCAGGTAACGGTGCTCCCATGATTTCACAAAGCGTAGGGTAGATGTCTACACCGGTCACCAGAGCATCGGAAGATTGTCCCGGAGCGATACGGCCGGGCCAACTGATGGCTAAGGGCACGCGGATTCCGCCTTCGTAATAAGTGCCTTTATAGCCGTATAGTGGATACATGTCCGTGGCCGGGCCGTAGCCGCCGTTGTCAGAAAAGAAGATAATGGCGGTGTCGTCCGAGAGATCTAGTTCCTCGAGTTTGGCCATGATACGGCCGATGCCGTCGTCGGTTGATTTGATCATGGTGGCCATGCCGACGTTGTCATGCAGCTCACCGGGCGTCTTGGCCTCGTATTGGGCGACGAGTTCACGCTTGGCCTGAATGGGAGTGTGGACCGAGAAGTGGGTGAGATAAAGCAGCCACGGTTTGGCAGCATTTTGCTCGATGAATTTGACGGCTTCATCGCTGAGGCGATCGGTGAGGTATTCGCCTTCCGGGGCGTCTTCCAGTCCCGGCGCACCGGGGTGGGGTGGGTAGTAGCCCTTGGGT
>OJFP01000258.1_pt1 | contig 41578 bp, 44 predicted proteins | sample 1594141 | NCBI WGS metagenome assembly OJFP01 (sample SAMN05416843, study PRJEB24817) | seawater metagenome | isolation source: Sea water | place: Canada:Atlantic | collected 2013-07 | reverse complement strand
ATTTAGGATTTAAAGATGATGTTGTAACTGTTAAGAATGGTTATGGTAGAAATTATTTAATTCCTCACGGATATGCTGCTTTAGCTACTACTTCTGCAAAGAAAGTATTAGCTGAAAACGTAAAACAAAGAGCTTACAAAGAAGCTAAATTAATTGAAGACGCAAATGTTATTGCTGAAACAATTAAAGGATTAGAAATTAAGATTGCTTCAAAGGTTGGGTCTGGAGACAAATTATTTGGTTCAGTAAACAACATTAATTTAGCAGAAGCTATTGCCAAATCTGGAACTGACATTGATAAAAAATTCATCAAAGTTGTTGGTGGTTCTGTTAAAAGATTAGGTAAATATGAAGCTGCTATTAGATTACACAGAGAAGTAGTTGCTGATATTACTTTCGAAGTAGTTGCTGAAAGCTAATCTATCAGATCACATTTGATAAATAAAAAAAACTCAAGCTATGTTTGAGTTTTTTTTATTTATTATCATTAAGAAAAGTGAATATTTCTAAGAATATAGTATACCAATATGAAATATAGAAAACTTACCAAGGAACAGTTTGAGTCTTTACATCAAGAATTTGCTCAATTTTTAGCGACTCAAAAAATAGATGTAGACGAATGGAATAAAATGAAATCTCAAAATTCTGAACTAGTAGAGAATGAGTTAAGCGTTTTTAGTGATATGGTATGGGAAGATGTTTTAAACAAAGTAGAGTATTTAGAACATTTTTCTCAGAAGTCAGTGAATTTTTTTAAATGTGAAAAAGAAGCTGTTTATAGAATTGTAATTAAAATTAATAAGGAGATAGATTTACTTTCTGAACAAGGTTATAAGTGGCTATTAGAAAATCCAAAGGATAAAGCCGTAGACTATTTAAAAGGAAGTAAAGTTTATTCAAAGGAAAAAAATATTGAAATTTTTAATTTAATTGAAAAAGGGAGTCAGATTTCAAGAGGGGAATTATATGAATTCTTCAATCGATTAACATCTTAATTAAATGTTCAGTACCTTCTTGAGCTTTACTTTTTATAAATGTTACATTATAATTTTTAGAGATAGGAGGAACAGGGTCTATAACATATATAGGAGTGTTTTTTGAAATATAATTAACTAACCCAGCAGCTGGATATACTTGCATAGATGTTCCAATAATAACTAACAGTTCCGCATCCTTAGTTAGTTCTATGGCTTTTTCCATTTCAGGAACTTGTTCGCCAAACCAGACAATGTGTGGGCGTAATTGATTTCCATTTTCATCAACATCACCAAGGTTTAGGTCTTTAGACCAATCTAAAACATGATTTTCATTTTTAATACTTCTTACTTTTCTTAATTCACCATGAAGATGTACTATTTTTGAACTCCCTGCTCTTTCATGTAAATCATCTACATTTTGAGTAATAATATGAATTTCAAAATACTTTTCAAGTGTTTTAAGGTTCATATGTGCTCTGTTAGGACTAACCTGTAGTAATTGTCTTCTTCGTTGATTATAGAACTCTAAAACAAGTTCAGGATTCCTATTAAAGGCCTCAACAGTAGCAACATCCATTACATCATGTCCTTCCCATAAACCATCAGCATCTCTAAACGTTTTTATACCACTTTCGGCACTCATTCCAGCACCTGTTAAAACCACCATTTTTTTCAAAGACAAAGAAATTTTAAAATTAGTATGTTTGTTGAACCATGTTAAATAACAATACAAAGTTACTTACTTATTTAGAGGGTTTTGTAACAGAAAAGAGAAAAAATCTTTTTAGACAAATTTTAAAAAATAGAACAAGGCATTTTACAGTTGTATTAGAAGATATTTATCAACAACACAATTCTAGTGCTGTGATTAGATCTTGTGAAATTTTTGGAATACAAGATGTTCATGTGATTGAAAATAAATACATAAGTAATGTTTCTAAAAATATTGCCAAGGGTTCTCAAAAATGGTTATCATTTCATAATTATAAAAAGGAAACTAATAATACAAAAACGTGTTTAAATAGCCTAAAAGGTAAAGGTTATCAACTCATTGCTACATCTCCACATCACAATTCATGTTTGTTACATGATTTTGATATTACTAAAAAATCTGCATTTATTTTTGGAGTTGAAAAAACAGGAGTTTCAAATGAAGTTATTAATAATGCCGATGGAATTTTAAAAATCCCTATGGTCGGATTCACCGAAAGTTTAAATATCTCGGTTGCCGCTGCAATAATTCTCGAAAACCTTACCTATAAATTAAGAACGAGTTCTATTAATTGGAATTTAACACACAAAGAAGAAGAAGAACTTTATACTCAATGGATAGAAAAGACAATAAAAAATGTTGATAAAATAAAAGAACATTTTTTAAAAGATGAATAGCTAGAACTAGATATTTAACTCTATTAAATAAATTAATTTTTCACTGTAATTTTTTCAATAGTAGCAATAGAATCACAACGTACAACCCAAAGTTGTAATTCTTCTTTGAAATGTTTTCCAGTGATAAAATATTCAGGGCATGATTTTTTATGTTGATTACTTTTTCCAAAATCTACATCACCATTTTTTAGAATTGAGAGAATAGCTGATGAATCTATTGCTTTAACTTTCATAAATGATTTAACATTTTCAGAATAATGAAGTTTTTTTGTTCTAATAGTCTTTAGAGTTCTAGCATCCATTCCGTAATCAAAAGAGACATCTTTTCCTTTCCAAATAAAATAAACTACGATACTTCCAAAGGAAACACCAATTAGATAGTAAATAAAACGTTTAAATAAATTCATGATTCAAAATTAGTATAATTTAAATAATTGATGCTAATTTATCTTCTTAATAAACTGGAATTAGCTCTAAATTCTCTTAAGACGTTGTTTTTGTTATATTTTACTAAAAACCAATAATATGATGACGGTAATTTGTCTCCGTTAGAATTATAGCCATCCCAACCTTTTTCATAAGGTTTAATTTTTGTAATAATTTTACCAAATCTATCATAGATGATTATATAACACTCTAAATCATTTTCTAAATCAGTAATATTCCATGTATCGTTTATGCCATCATTATTTGGGGTGAAAAATTTCGGGTAACTTAAAAAAAAAATCAATAGTTTTATTAATACAAGATCCAGAAATATCTCTAATTGTAATAAAATTTTAATCTACCATTAATTGGGTATAAAAATTATATAAATATCAAATTTATATCTCTAAAAGGTAAATCAAACCATTCAGAAACAGTTTTATTAGTTAAAACGCCATGATAAAAATACATGCCATTTCTAATGGTTTTATCAAATCTAGCCGCATTTTCAAAACCTCCCTCTTCAGCAATGTTAAGAAGGTAAGGCGTAAACATATTACTAATGGCAAAAGATGCAGTTCTAGCATACCTAGAGGGTATATTAGGAACACAATAATGAATAACTCCGTGTTTTTCAAATGTAGGATTTGAATGAGAGGTTACTTTTGAGGTTTCAAAACATCCTCCTCTATCAATACTAACATCTACAATGATTGCACCTTTTTTCATGGTTTGAATTGTAGCATCTGAAACAACTACAGGTGTTCGTTCTTTCCCTCTAATTGAACCAACAGCCACATCACATCTTCGTAAAGCTTTGGCTAGTGTTTTTGGTTGAATTGTAGAAGTATAAATAGGGGTATTTAAACAATGTTGTAGTTTTCTTAGTTTAGTTATTGAGTTGTCAAAAACTTTTACTCTAGCTCCTAAACCTAATGCTGATCTGGCCGCAAATTCACCAACAGTACCTGCACCAATAATCACGACATCTGTTGGTGGTACTCCTCCAATATTTCCAAGAAGTAGTCCATTCCCTTTATTTAGATTACTCATTAATTCTGCAGCAATTATTATAGAAGCTGTTCCTGCAATTTCACTCAATGATTTCACAATAGGATAAACACCATGTTCATCTTTAATATAATCAAAAGCAACTGCTGTTATTCTTTTTTTTGAAAGCGCTTCAAAATAATTTTTTGTTTGAGTTTTAATTTGCAGTGCTGAAATTAAAATGCTTTGAGGTGATATCATAGCAATCTCATCTAATGTAGGCGGAGCTACTTTCAAAACAATATTACAAGAAAAAACTTCTTTGGTATCATAAGATATTTTTGCTCCCGCTTCTGAGTATTCATTATCAGAATAATTAGAGCCTTCTCCAGCACCAACCTCAATTACAATGCGATGACCATTATTTGTTAAGGCAGAAACCGCATCTGGAGTTAAGCAAATTCTTTTCTCTTCAAAAAGTGTTTCTTTTGGGAGTCCTATATATAATTCTCCTTTCTGCTTTTTTATTTCTAACATTTCTGTTTGAGGAATTAATTCCTCTTTACTAAATGGAGAGAATGCACTCATAATTTATTTGAGTTGAATATTACGTTGCTTATCATCTAACTTAGTTAAATAAATATTATTTGTTATTAAAGGTAGTAAATTTTTAATAACTGAAGGCCATTCTATAAGACACCAAGCATCTGTGTGAAAATAGTCTTCAATACCAATATTATAAGCTTCCTCCTCACTATTAATCCTGTAAAAATCAAAATGATAAATAGTATTATTGTTTAATGTAATGTATTCATTTACAATTGAGAAAGTAGGAGAACTTATTGAGTCATCAGATCCTAATTCTTTACAAATTTCTTTTATTAGAGTTGTTTTTCCAGCACCCATCTCTCCATGAAATAGGAGTACCTTATGCTCAGAGTATTTTATGATATCCTTTGCAACTTGATTAATATTTAATAATGAGTAGTTTTCATTCATAGGTTATAAGAAATTATTTAGGACTATAAACAGCACAAGGAATTATCATTTCTTCTAAAGATACTCCTCCATGTTGATATGTATTCCTATAGTAATTTACAAAATGATTATAATTATTGGGATAAGCGAAAAACAAGTCTTCTTTCGCAAAAACAAAAGGGCTATTAAAACTAATACTAGGTAAAAAAATATCTTTTGGATTTTTCACAGCAAAAACATCCTTTTCTGAATACGAAATACTTTTCCCTGTTTTGTATCTCAAATTTGAACTTATGTTCTTATCACCTATAATTTTTGTAGGATTTTTACAGTTAATAGTTCCATGATCAGTTGTAATAATTAGTTTTTGTTCGAGCTGTTGAGCTTTTTTAATGATTTCAAATAAAGGTGAATTTTTAAACCAGCTAACAGTTAAAGACCTGTATGCTTTATCATCTCCTGCTAGTTCTTTTATAACCTCCATTTCAGTCTTAGAATGTGAAAGCATGTCAACAAAATTATAGACAAGTACAGTTAAGTCATTTTGTTTTGTTCCATTATAATTTGTTGCTAATTCTTTTCCATCTTTTAAAGAAGTAATTTTATAATATTCATGTTTAATTGAAAGATTTAATCTTTTAATTTGATGTTTTAAAAACTCATTTTCAAACATATTTTTACCGCCTTCATCTGTGTCATTTTTCCATAATCCTGGATGTTGTTTCTCCATTTCAGAGGGCATTAAGCCAGAAAATATAGAATTCCTTGCATATTGTGTAGCAGTTGGGAGAATACTATAATAAGAATATTCTTCATCTTTCTTATAATAATTATTTATTAAAGGTTCCAGCATTCTATATTGATCGTATCTTAAATTATCGATTACAATCCATAAAACACTCTGATTACTAGATAGATTAGGAACAACATAATCTTTGAACATCGTATGTGAAAACGTAGGTCGATCAGATGTTGTTAAATATTTTTGATAATTTTTTTTAATAAATTTATAAAATAAATTATTTGCTTCAGATTTCTGACTTTCCAGAATCTCAAGCATACTAGAGTCATTAATGTTTTCCAATTCAAGTTCCCAATGCACTAGTTTTTTGTATAATATAACCCAGTCTTCATATGAATTTACAGACATTAAATCCATTGATATTTTTCGAAACTCTTGTTGATAGTTGGAAGAAGTCTTTTCTGATATTAATCTCGAGTGATCAAGATTTTTTTTAAGGCTCAGTAGAATTTGATTTGGATTAACAGGTTTTATGAGGTAATCTGCAATTTTAGAACCAATTGCTTCTTCCATAATATATTCTTCCTCACTTTTTGTAATCATCACCACAGGTAAGTTAGATTGTAATTGTTTAATTTCTGATAATGTTTCTAAACCGTTAATTCCTGGCATATTTTCATCTAAAAAAACAATATCAAAATTAGAATTTTTAACTAATTCTATGGCATCAGTTCCATTTGTACATGAAGTGAGATGGTACCCTTTTTGTTCAAGAAATAAAACATGAGGCTTTAATAAATCTATTTCATCATCAACCCATAAAATTTGAATACTACTCATAAATAAATTTTTTTATTATTTAAAACGTTAAAAGTATTTATTTGTTATACTTTGAATACTTTGAAAATGATAAAATATTCCTAATAAAGATAGATTATACTTTGTAAAGCGTAAATTTAGGCTTTAGTTTGTAATCTTAAAGCAAAATAGAAGATTTGAATTACCTATCAACAAATAAATTGAAAATATTAAATGATCCTATATATGGTTTTATAAGAATACCAAATAGTTTAATTTTTGATATTATTGAGCATGCAAGTTTTCAACGCTTAAGAAGAGTATCACAAATGGGACTGTCTAATCTTGTGTATCCCGGGGCTAATCATACACGTTTTCATCATGCTTTGGGATGTCTTCATTTAATGCAGAAAGCCATAAATGTATTAATTGCAAAAGGAGTGAAAATTTCAAAAGATGAAGAAACTGCTTTATGTATTGCTATTTTACTTCATGACATTGGACATGGTGCCTTTTCTCACGCTCTTGAGCACAGTATTGTAACAGGTATTACTCATGAGGAGATTTCATTGAAATATATGCAACGTCTCAATATAGAATTTAATGGAAAATTAGATTTAGCAATTAAAATTTTTACAGGTAAATATCATCGTCTTTTTTTACAACAGCTAATATCTAGTCAGTTAGATATTGATAGATTGGATTATTTGAAAAGAGATAGCTTTTATACAGGTGTTGCTGAAGGAAATATTAGTTCAGATAGATTAATTGCAATGATGAATGTTGTCAATGATGAGTTAGTTATTGAAAAAAAGGGTATATATTCTGTTGAAAAGTTTTTAATAGCACGAAGATTAATGTACTGGCAGGTATATCTTCATAAAACTAGTTTGGTAGCAGAACATATGTTAGTTAAAGTTCTCATGAGAGCAAAAGAGTTAGCTGAAAAAAATATTGATTTATACGGGAGTTCTTCTTTGCGTTATTTCTTGTACAACAAAACAAATAAAGATAATTTTGATGAAAAAGTTTTACAGTTATTTTCTAAGTTAGACGATTATGACTTGTTGTCTGCAATTAAAGAATGGACAAACCATCAAGATAAAATTATTTCTAATTTATCAAGTATGATAGTCAATAGGAATCTTCTAAAGATAGAAATTTTTGACGAAGTGGTTTCAGAAATTGATTTTTCAATTCATACAGACAGATTAATGAATTCATCTGGTCTAACCAAAAAAGAAGCTTCATATTTTGTGTTCAAAGGTGACATTTCTAATCAAGCCTATAACAAATATCAACCGATTAAGATTTTAAATAAAAATGGTGATATTGAAGATATAGTCCTAGCATCTGATCAATTAAATTTACAAGCACTCTCAAAACCAGTTAAAAAGTTTTTTATTTGCTATCCTAAGAAAATGGAATTAGCCTAATCTTACAATTTTTTATACTTTTGCAGAAGATGAAATTCACAGCCAATCAAATAGCTCAAATCCTAGAAGGTGAAATTGAAGGGGATTCTGAAGCCGAAGTTTCTAGACTCTCAAAAATAGAAGAAGGTATAAACGGATCTTTAACATTTTTATCAAACCCTAAATATAATTCTTACCTATACACAACTAAAGCTTCAATAACTATTGTTAATGATACTTTTAAATTAGATAAACCTGTTAACACAACTTTGATAAGAGTCAAAGATGCTTATAAAGCTTTTTCTAAAGTACTGGAATTTTACAATCAAGTTAAGAATAATAAATTAGGAAGGGAAGAACCTAATTATATATCGAACTCAGCAACTATTGGCATAGATGAGTATATTGGTGCATTTAGTTATATTGGTGAAAATGTCAATATTGGTGCAAATGTAAAAATTTATCCAAATGTTTATATCGGAGATAATGTTACGATAGGTGATAATTGTTTAATCTTTTCAGGAGTAAAAATTTATTCAGAATCAGAAATTGGAAATGATTGTACATTTCATTCAGGAGCTATTATTGGTTCAGATGGATTTGGTTTTACACCCAACGAAAAGGGGGAGTTTGTTAAAATACCACAAACTGGAAATGTTATTATAGAAAATAATGTAGATATTGGGTCAAGCACAACTATTGATAGAGCTACACTTGGATCAACAATCATAAGGAGTGGAGTTAAATTAGATAATCAAGTTCAGATTGCTCACAATGTTGAAATAGGTAAAAATACTGTTATTGCAGCACAGACTGGTATAGCAGGATCAACTAAGTTAGGTGAGGGGTGTATGATTGGAGGTCAAGTAGGTATTGCCGGACATTTAACCCTAGGAAGTTTTTTAAAGATACAAGCACAGTCTGGAATTTCAAAAAACTTGAAAGACCACGAAGTAGTTCAAGGATCGCCAGCGTTTGGTTATTCTGATTTTAATAAATCATATGTATACTTTAAAAATTTACCTAAAACTATTAGTAGATTTAACAAATTAGAAAAAGATCTTAATACTCAAAATTTAAATGATGAGTAAAAAACAGAAAACAATACAAAAGGAGGTTAGTTTGTCAGGTGTAGGACTTCATACTGGTAATGAGGTTAAAATGACATTCAAGCCTGCCCCTGAAAATCATGGATTTGCTTTCAAAAGAGTTGATTTAAAAGGAAGTCCAACAATAGAAGCAAAAGCAGAATATGTTATTAATACCCAAAGAGGTACTAATCTTGAAAAGAATGGTGTTTTAATTCAAACTTCAGAGCATGTATTAGCCGCCGCAGTTGGTTTAGATATTGATAATTTAATGATTGAAATTAATGCATCTGAACCTCCTATTATGGATGGCTCATCCAAGTTTTTTGTGAAAGCATTAGAAAAAGCTGGAATTAAAACTTTGGATGCTGATATTGAAGAATATATAGTTAAAGAAATTATTTCACACAAAGATGAAATAACGGGGAGTGAAATAATTTTAATGCCTTCTGATGAATACCAAGTTACTACCATGGTAGATTTTGGTACAAAAATCCTAGGAACCCAGAATGCAACTCTAGACAAAATTTCAGATTTTAAAGAAGAAATAGCAGGTGCAAGAACTTTTAGTTTTCTTCATGAAATAGAAATGCTATTAGAAAATGATCTTATCAAAGGAGGTGACCTCAATAATGCTATTGTATATGTTGACAAAGAATTATCTAATACAACGATGCAGAAATTAAAAAAAGCATTCAAAAAAGAAGATATTAAAGTTAAATCTAATGGAATCTTAGACAATCTAAATTTACATTGGGCAAACGAGGCAGCAAGACATAAACTTCTTGATGTTATTGGAGATTTAGCATTAACAGGGACGCGTATTAGAGGTAAGATTATTGCTAACAAGCCAGGGCATCTAGTTAATACACAATTTGCAAAAAAATTAGCAAAGGTTATAAAGTTAGAAAAAAGGAATAATATTCCTCAAATTGATTTAAATGTTCCTCCATTAATGGACATTCATCAAATTATGGATATTTTACCACACAGACCACCCTTCTTGTTTGTAGATAGGATTATCGAATTGTCAGATAAGCATGTTATAGGGATGAAAAATGTTACCATGAATGAAGGGTTCTTTACAGGGCATTTTCCTGGAGCACCTGTAATGCCAGGTGTACTTCAAGTTGAAGCTATGGCTCAATGTGGAGGTATTCTCGTTTTAAGTACTGTTCCTGACCCAGAAAATTATTTAACTTACTTTATGAAAATAGATAAAGTTAAGTTTAAACAAAAGGTATTACCAGGTGATACATTAATATTTAAAGCAGAATTGATTACACCCATAAGAAGAGGTATTTGTCACATGCAAGCCTATGGATATGCTAATAACAGATTAGTTGTTGAAGCTGAGTTAATGGCACAAATATCAAAAAGACCAGAATTATGAATCAACCATTAGCATACGTTCACCCTCAAGCAAAAATAGCTAGAAATGTTGTTATCGAGCCATTTACAACGATACATGCTAACGTTCAAATTGGATCAGGAACTTGGATTGGATCTAACGTAACTATTATGGAGGGTGCTAGAATTGGTAAGAATTGTAGAATATTTCCAGGTGCAGTAATATCTGCCATTCCTCAAGATTTAAAATTTGAGGGAGAAGATTCTCTTACAATTATTGGTGACAATACAACAGTTCGTGAATGTGTAACTATCAATAGAGGAACTAGTGCCTCAGGTGAAACAAGGATAGGAAAAAATGTATTAATTATGGCGACAGTTCATATTGCCCATGATTGTAATATTGGTGATAATGCTATTGTTGTTAATGGTGTAGCCTTGGCAGGTCATGTTACTGTTGGAGAGTATGCAATAATTGGAGGCCTAGCTGCAATTCATCAATTTATACACATAGGAGACCACGCAATGGTCTCTGGAGGATCTCTTGTCAGAAAAGACGTGCCACCATACACAAAAGCTGCTAAAGAGCCTTTATCCTATGTGGGAATTAATTCTATAGGCTTACGTCGAAGAGGTTTTTCAACAGAAAAGATTAGTGAAATTCAGAATATTTACAGAATATTATATCAAAAAAATTATAACACTACTCAAGCTGTTGAGAAAATTGAAGCTGAAATGGAAGCTACTTCTGAAAGAGATGAAATATTACTATTCATTAGAAATTCACAAAGAGGTATTATGAAGGGATATTGGGGAGGTTAATCAAATTTTTTATAAAAATAATTTTAAACATTAAACAAGTATCACATCAAATATGGCAACAACATCAGATATCAGAAACGGATTATGCATTAGGTATAATAACGACATATACAAAATTATAGAATTTTTACATGTAAAACCTGGAAAAGGTCCTGCTTTTGTTAGAACAAAACTTAAAAGTGTTACCAATGGAAAAGTGATTGATAATACTTTTCCAGCCGGAAGAAAAATTGAAGATGTTCGTGTAGAAACCCACAAATTTCAATACTTATATAATGAAGGGGAAACCTATCATTTTATGAATAATGAGGATTACAGTCAGATTGAATTACAAAAAAACACATTAGATTCTCCAGATTTAATGAAAGAAGGAGAGACAGTAACTATAGTCATTAATTCTGAAGATGATATGCCATTATCTGTGGATATGCCTGCCAGTGTAATTTTAGAAGTAATTCATACAGAACCCGGTGTTAAAGGTAATACAGCTACAAATGCAACTAAGCCTGCAAAAGTAGAATCTGGAGCTACTGTAAATGTTCCTCTTTTTATTAATGAAGGGGATAAAATTAAAGTAGAAACTTCAAAAGGAACTTATCAGGAAAGAATTAAAGTATAAGCTTTTTTGAATGAAATTTAAAACTGTACAAACTTTACAAAAAATAGCAACATTAATTGATGCAAAATTTGTGGGTGATCAAGATTTTAAAATTTCAGGTATTAACGAAATTCATGTTGTAGAGCCTGGAGATATTGTTTTCGTTGATCATCCAAAATATTATGGAAAAGCATTAGAATCTGCTGCAACAACTATTTTAATCAATAAAGAAGTTGAATGTCCAAATGGAAAATCACTGTTGATTTCTGACGATCCTTTTCGTGATTTTAATAAAATCACAAAACATTACTATCCTTTTATTAGTTCAAAAGAATCCATATCGGCTTCCGCCATTATTGGAGAAGGGAGTATAATTCAACCCAATGTTTTTATTGGAAATTATGTTACGATAGGAAAAAATTGTATAATTCATCCAAATGTTACTATTTATGACAATGCTGTAATAGGAGACAATGTGGTACTACATGCAAATACTGTCTTGGGAGCTGATGCGTTTTACTATAAGAATAGACCAGAGGGCTTCGATCAATTAATTTCTGGAGGTAGGGTGATTTTAAAAGACAACGTTCATATTGGAGCTTCTTGTACAATAGATAGAGGAGTAACAGGAGATACAACAATAGGAGATGGAACAAAAATAGATAATCAGGTTCATGTTGGTCATGACACTAAGATTGGAAAAAAGTGTTTAATAGCCTCACAAACAGGTATTGCTGGATGTGTAATTATTGAAGACGGAGTAACGCTTTGGGGACAGGTTGGAACTAACAGTGGAATTACCATCGGAAAAGGTGCTGTTATTTTAGGTCAAACAGGAGTAACAAAGTCAGTACCAGGTGGTAAGACTTATTTTGGAACACCTATATCAGAGTCAAGGGAAAAGTTAAAAGAGTTAGCGTATTTAAAGAGATTAATTAGAGAAGAAAAGAAAAGATAATTTTCTTTTTTTGCTTCAAACAATAAAGTATTTTTGCACAATTATCAGATAAAATTATAACATGAGTGTTTTAGTAAATAAAGATTCAAAAATTATCGTTCAGGGTTTTACAGGTGGTGAAGGCACATTTCACGCGGGTCAAATGATCGATTACGGAACAAATGTAGTAGGAGGTGTTACTCCAGGAAAAGGAGGCCAAGAACATCTTGGAAAGCCTGTATTTAATACTGTGAAAGAAGCAGTAGATAAAGTAGGAGCTGATACTTCTATCATTTTTGTACCACCAGCTTTTGCTGCGGATGCGATTATGGAATCTGCAGATGCCGGGATCAAAGTAATCATTTGTATTACAGAAGGAATTCCAACCGCTGATATGGTAAAAGTAAAAGCATACATTGATGGTAAAGACTGTACGTTAGTTGGTCCAAACTGTCCAGGTGTAATTACTCCAGATGAAGCTAAAGTTGGTATTATGCCAGGATTTATCTTCAAAAAAGGTAAAGTTGGAATCGTTTCTAAATCTGGAACATTAACTTATGAAGCTGCTGACCAAGTTGTAAAACAAGGGTACGGAATTACAACAGCAATTGGTATTGGAGGGGATCCAATAATTGGAACAACAACAAAAGAAGCTGTTGAATTATTGATGAATGATGATGATACTGAAGCCATTGTTATGATTGGTGAAATCGGTGGTCAATTAGAAGCTGAAGCTGCAAAATGGATTAAAGCTGATGGAAATAGAAAACCTGTTGTAGGTTTTATAGCAGGTCAGACTGCACCAGCAGGAAGAACAATGGGACATGCAGGGGCTATTGTTGGCGGAGCAGATGATACCGCACAAGCAAAAATGAAAATTTTGGCAGAAAACGGCATATATGTAGTTGAATCACCTGCTAAAATAGGAGAAATGATTGCCAGTGTTTTAAAATAATAATTTGAACTAAAGCTATTTTGATAAAAATTCTCGTATTTAATACGAGGATTTTTTGTTGAAAAAAGAATTATATTTGAATATAAACTATTATTAACTTATGAAATTACTTGAAAATAAGACAGCAATCATTACGGGAGCTACTCGTGGAATTGGACGTGGAATAGCAGTTGAATTCGCAAAACAAGGAGCTAATGTAGCTTTTACCTTTAGTTCTTCTGTTGATGCAGCAAATGACCTAGAAATAGAATTAAATGCTTTAGGAATTAAAGCTAAAGGATATCAATCAAATGCAGCTGAATTTGAAACCGCTCAAGAATTAGCAAAAGAAATACTAAAAGAATTTGGAAGTATTGATGTGTTAGTTAATAATGCAGGAATTACAAAAGATAACTTATTAATGAGAATTTCTGAAGATGATTTTGATAAAGTAATTGATGTCAACTTAAAATCTGTTTTTAATATGACTAAAGCAGTTATCAGACCAATGATGAAGCAACGTTCAGGATCTATAATAAATATGAGTTCTGTAGTTGGTTTAAAAGGAAATGCAGGACAATCTAATTATGCAGCTTCAAAATCTGGAATACTTGGATTTTCAAAATCTGTTGCCTTAGAATTAGGTTCAAGAAATATTAGAAGCAATGTGATAGCTCCGGGTTTTATAGAAACTGAAATGACTGGAAAATTAGATGAAGCTACAGTTCAAAGTTGGAGAGACGCTATTCCTTTAAAAAGAGGAGGTAGTCCAGAGGACATTGCTAACGCTTGTGTGTTTTTAGCTTCTAATATGAGTAGTTACATTACTGGTCAAACCTTATCTGTAGATGGAGGAATGTTAACATAAATAAAAAATGTATTTATAAAATAACCTAGATACATTTGCTGTCTAGGTTTTTTTATATCTTTCAAACAAAATTAATTTTTTGGAAAAGTATTTAATCATATGGATTCTTCTTGGTTTAATTTTAAGTAGTTTTTTTGGTTATTATTTGTACTATTACAAGGTTAAACAACCAACTAAAATCAACTTACTTTTAGCAATAATTCGTTCAATCGTTTTTTTCTTAATTGGGTTATTACTAATAAATCCTTCAATACCTGAAGAGGTTTTATTTTCACAAAAGACAAAGCTTTCTGTTCTTGTGGATAATTCTTCATCAATCAAGTACTTTAAAAAAGATAGTCTAATAAGTCATATTTTAGAGGTTTTAAAAAATGATAAAAAACTAAATAAAAAATTTAATATTGATTATTATTCTTTTGGAAATAAATTCCAATTGAGTGATACTTTTAGTTTTAATGATAATCAAACAGACATATCTATTCCATTAAAAAAAATATCCAAAATTCAAAAAAACAGAAATAGTCCAATAGTTTTAATTTCCGACGGTAATCAAACCATAGGAAATGATTATTTATATACCAAAATTAAAGAACCTGTTTTTCCAATAGTTATAGGGGATACCAGTAAATATAAAGATGTAAATATTTCACAAATAAATGTAAATAGATATAGTTTCATTAATAATAAATTTCCAGTTGAAACAATTTTACAATATGATGGAGTTCAACCCGTAAGACTCCGTTATTCCATAGAAAATAACGGAAATATTATTTATAATAAAATAATTAATTTCACTCAGAAAAATAATTCTAGAATACTAAAAACCTTCATAAAATCAACGCAAGAAGGATTAAATGTATATAAATCAAAAATACAGTATTTAGAAAATGAAAAAAATAGAGCTAATAATCATAAGAATTTTTCAGTTGAAGTTAATAATAAACAATCTAAAATTTTAATTGTAAGTTCTTTTTATCACCCAGATTTAGGTGCTTTAAAGAAAGCTATAGAGCGTGATAAACAACGAAAAGTTAATATAGAAATTATAAAAAGTAAAAAACATCAAATAAATGATTGTCAACTAGTTATATTGTATCAACCAGATGAAAAGTTTAATTTATTATTAAAACAATTAAATAGTAATAAATTATCTTTTATGTTAATTACAGGTTCGAAAACAGATTGGTCTTTCATTAATAATAAATCTTTAGGGATTACTAAAAAGAACATTAATCAGCTAGAGAATTATTCTGCATCTTTTAACAATAGTTTTTTTACTTTTTCTCAAAAAAATATTGGTTTTGAAAATTTCCCACCATTATTAGACTATTTTGGAGAATTAAATATAGAGATACCACATCAAACACTGCTATTTCAAAATATTAATGGATATTCATCTCAAAACCCATTATTAGTTACTGCCAATGAAAGCAATCAGAAAAAAATATTTTTATTTGGAGAGGGTATATGGAAATGGAGATCTAGTAGTTTTCAAAAGAAAAATTCTTTTATAAATTTTGATAAATTTATAGGGAGTATTGTTCAGTATGCTTCAAATAAGAAAATAAGAGATCGTTTAGATATAGATATCAAGCCCTCATATAATATAAATTCGAAGATATTAATTAGTGCTTTTTATATAGATGAAAACTTTCAATTTGATAGTAGAGCAACACTATTATTTACCGTCTTAAATAAAAACACAAAAGAGAAGAAAATTCTTCCTTTCTCATTATCTGATTCTTCTTATCAATTATATTTAAATTCATTAGATTCTGGAAAATATGAATATATAGTGAGTGTTAATGAACAAGATATTTCAAAAAAAGGGAATTTTGTAGTAAATGATTTTTTAGTAGAAGAACAATTTACAAGTGCTAATAGTAACAAATTAGGGCTGTTAGCAAAGAAAACAAAGGGAGGGTTATATTTTGAAGATAATTACAATTTACTTGTAGATAAGTTAGTTAATGATGATGAATTTCTAATTGAACAGAAATCAAAACAAATCTCTAGCAATCTTATCAATAAAACATGGATGATGTTCGTTATTGTAACCTTATTATCTATAGAATGGATTATTAGAAAATATATTGGTAAAGTATAAATACCTACTGATTTTATTATATAATTTATATAACAGCTATAAAACAGAACATTAAGTTGTAAATTAGCATAAATATTAAAAATAAAAAAAATGGCAAATAATCAAATTGAATTTAAATTTCCAAAAGGAGCTCTAATCACAATAGGAATAGTTCTTTCATTAATTGTATTGATTTCAAAATCTGCAGTTACAATTGGTTCAGGAGAACGTGGTGTCCTATATGAATGGATTGGAGGAGTAGTAACTGATGTACCACCTTTAAATGAAGGTTTTAACCTAGTGATGCCCTGGAACAAGGTTTTTAAATACAATGTTAGACAACAAGAGTTATTTGAAGAAAAGATGTCTGTATTATCATCAAACGGATTAGAAATTAAATTAGACGCTTCTGTTTTATACCAAGCTACAACAGCTACAGTTGCCTTATTGCACCAAACTAGAGGTGAAGCCTATGAAGACGATGTAATTATTCCTGCAATTAGATCTGCTACTAGAAGTGTTGTTGGTAGATATACACCAGAACAATTATATTCTACAAAAAGAGATGCAATACAAACAGAGATATTTGAAGAGACTAAAAAGATATTAGGTCCTCAATACATCCAATTAAATTCGGTATTAGTTAGAGATGTAACACTTCCTCCAACAATTAAAACAGCTATTGAACGTAAGTTAAAACAAGAACAAGAATCTTTAGAATACGAGTTTAGATTGGTAACTGCTAAAAAAGAAGCAGAAAAGCAAATTATTGAAGCTCAGGGTAAGGCAGATGCCAACAGGATTCTAAGCGCTTCATTAAATGATAGAATTTTACAGGATAAAGGAATTGAAGCTACTATTAAATTATCCCAATCACCTAATAGTAAAGTAGTAATTATTGGTTCTGGAAAAAATGGAATGCCTATAATATTAGGAAATCAATAATTTTAACTCACTTCAAAAAAAAACCAGCTATTAAGCTGGTTTTTTTTATTACATAAAAACTTTAAATTAATTGATATTAAAATCAATTTAATATTTAATTATTTTTTTTTGTAGGCAATCTACTTCGTTCTATTTTACCATTTTTTAGCGCCTTATATATTTCATAACAATCAAGAACTGCTTCAATCATTTGTAAATCACTGGCATTTTTGACAAAATATTCGGAGTAGTTACAATCTGAAATTAACTTCATAAGGTCATTTCTATCCATTTCTAAATACTCCATCATGACCTCTCGGTCAAATTTACCTGCCATAATCTTACGAAGATTATCCTCTTTTTTGATTTTTTGAAGTTTTTTAAGTTGTTTAGGTTTTTTTCCAAATAACTTAAATAAGAAATCAACAGGTTGAAATAACGCTGCAATTGGTGAAGAAAAATCACCTGCTCTTGGTCTAGCAATTTCGTAAGTTTGCCTAATACCATTAATTTTAATTCTGGTAAATCTATCTTTGGGCACCTGTTTAACATCTACCTCTAATACACCAATTAATTTACTGGATCTAATAATAATTTCTTTTATTTCTTCAGACTTCTCATATAAAGCAATCAATAATTCATTTCCTTTTAACAAATCATTTGTTACCTTAATCTTTATTGAAGAATGCCCCAAATAAGAGACCATTATAGTATCATTTGTTTTAGCTGTTATTTCAAAAAATCCTTTATCATTAGTAATGGTACCCGTAACTGAATTAAGATTTAGTATATGGGAAGCACTTAAAGCTTTCTTTGTTTCAGTGTCTATTACTTGACCTTTTAGAATCTTAACAACTAAACTATCCGTCTGAGAGTAAACTTGTATTGAGAAGAAAAAAAAGAGTAATGTGATGAATTTCCTAAAATGCATGCAACAAAAGTAATGATTAAAAGACAATAAGAATGGTTAATGTTTTGTGAAAAAGTGTATTAAAGTGCGCACGAGAAGATTCGAACTTCCACATCCTAAACGGATACCAGCCCCTCAAGCTGGCGCGTCTACCAATTCCGCCACGTGCGCTTTTTAAATAAAGACTTTTTCTTTAGTGACCGGGCTGGGGCTCGAACCCAGGACCCTCTCCTTAAAAGGGAGATGCTCTACCAACTGAGCTACCAGGTCTTATCTTTTATTATAAAGAATGCAAATATAAACGCATTCAAACAGAAAAGCTCTTATTTTACTTTATTTTTTATCGATATTTGTAAGTAAATTTAGTTTGTATGAAAATTATTCTTTTAGGATATATGGGTTGTGGTAAAACTACAATTGGTTCTCAATTAGCAAAAAAACTTTATCAAAATTTTACCGATTTAGATAATTATATTGAAAAAAAAGAAAATAAAACCATATCAGAAATATTCACAGAAAAAGGTGAGATATATTTCAGGAATATTGAACATAACTATCTGAAAAAATTTATTAATGAAAATGATTCTTATGTTTTATCGTTAGGTGGAGGAACTCCCTGTTATGCAAACAACATTAATATTATTTCTCAAGAAGCCAATGTTTATTCCATCTACCTTCAGGGGTCTGTTACAACTTTATATGAAAGGTTAAAAATCAACAGCTCCAAGAGACCCTTAATAGCTTCACTTAAAAAAGACAGTTTAATTGAATACATAGCTAAACATTTATTTGAACGAAGCGTATATTATGAAAAAGCAAAACATCGTATTTCAATTAATTCTAAAGCAGTAGACGACATTGTAGCTGAAATTAGAATTTTACTACATTAAATAAGCTTTTGAGTTTTTTTTATCAAAACTAACCTCTACATGTTCATTAATTGAGGTTGACAAAGAAATTCCTTTAAAATCTGCTTTAACAGGGTATTTTTTATGATTTCTATTAACAAGTACAGCTGTTTTGAAACGCTTCAAAGGAACGCATAGAAAATGCTTAATGCCATAAATTAGTGTAGTTCCTGAGTTTAAAACGTCATCTACTAAGACAATAGATTTATTTTCATAATCAGAAGTTTTAATACTTGTAGTTATTTTGTTTAAAGGATTTTTTTTATCAATATACACCTCACAAAGTGAAATTTTTAAAGAAGAAATCTGATCTAAAGATTTGGCTAATAGTGTTGAGAAATAAAAACCATTTCCTTGAATTCCAGCAATTACAACCTCTTTTTCAGAGCTATTTGCCTCATAGATTTGATAAGCAATCCTTTTAATTTTTTGATCAATTTGAATGTGATTTAAAATAATAGTTGTCTGTTCCATTTTATTTATTGTTCTGGAGATTCATAATAATCATCTATATCTCTTCTGTCTTTTTTTGTGGGTCTTCCTGTTCCTCTTTTTCTATAATAATCTTTGGAGTATTGAAGTAAATCTAATTTTTCAAACTCTTCTTTTGGAGTAACATCCTTACAAAATTGTTGAACCAATTTGGCACCAATTCTACTCTCAGGGATAGTAAGTATTTCAATCTTATAGTTTATTTGGTTCTTACGAACTGAAATAATTTCACCACCATAAACATCTTTAGAGGGTTTACAATTAGTACCATCAATTTTAACTTGTCCCTTTTTACAAGATTCAGTTGCAATATTTCTTGTTTTAAAAATACGAATACACCAAAGATATTTATCTATTCTCATAAAAAAGTTAAAAAAAGCATAATCACTTTCTACAAAGGTATAAAAATGGTAAATTGCAGCACTAAATTTATTTAAATGTTTAATAGAAAGCTTTTATTTTTATGTTTATCAATATTGTTCATAGGCTATGCCTGTGATGATGATACTTTTGGAGTGCCAGTAGATGATTTTGATTATGAAGGACAAGCATTGATTGACAATGATTCTATTCTTGTTTTTTTAGAAAATCATTATTATAATGATGTAATAGATTCAGTTCAACCCCTCATTACAGGTGCTACTGCACTTATTAATGATTCTAGGTTATTAACACAAGACGTAACAGATTTTGATGTTGATTATAAACTATATGTTTTTGTAAAAAATGAAGGGAGTCCAACACCAGATAAAGGCTATCCAACCGAAGTTGATTCAGTTTTAGTTAAATATAAAGGTCAATATTTTAATTCTACAGTTGAATTAATTGATTTTGATGAACGTCTAGTAAATCCAATATGGCTTACTTTAAATTCTGTAATCAGAGGATGGTCTCATGGCTTTACTAATTTTAAAGGTGGTGAAAATATTACCAATAATGGTCCAATCACTTATGAAAATGGTGGTAAGGGTATATTATTTATTCCCTCTGGATTAGCTTATGGTAAATTTGGAACTGCTGGAATTCCTCCAAGTTCGAGTTTGATGTTTTATATAGAATTATATGATCTAATAGAAAACACTGATCACGATTTAGATTCTGTTCCATCAATACTGGAAGACCCTGATGGTGATGGAGATCCAAGAAATGACGATACTGATGGTGATGGTTTTCCAAACTTCTCCGACCCAGATGATGACAATGACGGGGTTTTAACAAAAGACGAAGGCGGTGCTGATGGTGATCCGACAAACGATTTTAATGATCCAAATAATCCAACGTTACCGGATTATTTAAATCCAGACATTAATTAAACATACATATTTATCAAAAAAAAAGCTCTTGATTAATCAAGAGCTTTTTTTTTAATCTTTTTTGATTTTACTTAGTCGATAAGAAACTCCAAAAATAATCTGACTCACTCTTTTATCAAAATTAAAATTACTGTCAAAAATTGTATTATCGACAAAAACAGTTTCAGTTTTAGACAGACCTCTTTCCCATCTTAAATCTATTCCTAAACGCCCTAGTTCTATCCCTGCACCTAGTTGAATACCCAATGAAAAACTTTCAGTAGAGACCTCTCTTAAATCATTTAACTCAAAATCTGAGGATAAGATATATTGAAAAGATGGGCCAGCAAAAACATTGCCAATACCTAAAAACTTCTTTCCAATTAATACAGGAACATCTATTTTTCTATATTTAAAGTCAGTAGTTTTTGGAGCAGCAAATGGGCTCTCATAGTTTACACTATTATTTAATTCAGTGTATACTAATTCTGGTCTTATATATAAACCTATCACTGGCAATTTTGCTCTAAGCCATAATCCTGTATGAATTCCAGTCTTAGTTTTTGCACCATTTAGTACATCATTTGAAACACCCTCAAAGGAGTCTGAATTATAATTAACCCCACCTTTTAATCCAAATTGTAGTTGAGCCTGCGAATTTTTAGTTACAAGAGTTAATAAAAAACAAGCAAATATTATTTTTTTCATAATTTTTTATTTCAAATTAAAATACATAAATAAATTATTTTCTTTTTAAGACATTTTTTACTGCCTTAACAACTGCTTCATCATTGATATTATATTTCTCCATCAATTGAGCTGGTGTAGCAGATTCACCAAAAGTATCATTAACAGCTACAAACTCTTGTGGAGTAGGGCAGTTCTGAGCTAAACATCTCGCAACACTTTCCCCTAAACCTCCAAATTTATTGTGTTCTTCAGCCGTAACTATACATCCTGTTTTAGCTATAGATTTTAAAATTGCTTCTTCATCTAAAGGTTTAATCGTATGAATATTAATAACCTCAGCACTAATTCCTTCAGCTTCTAATTTTTCTGCAGCTTGTAAAGATTCCCAAACTAAATGACCTGTAGCAACAATGGTTACATCAGTACCCTCAGTTAATGTAACGGCTTTACCAATTTTGAAAGGTTGATCTGTAGGCATAAATACCGGCACTTTTGGACGACCAAAACGTAAATAAACAGGGCCATGATGCTCAGCTATGGCAATAGTTGCTGCTTTTGTTTGGTTGTAGTCACAAGTGTTAATAACTGTCATTCCTGGCAACATCTTCATTAAACCAATATCTTCTAAAATTTGATGAGTTGCACCGTCTTCCCCTAGTGTTAATCCGGCATGAGAGGCACAAATTTTTACATTTTTATCTGAATAGGCTATGGATTGACGTATTTGATCATATACACGACCAGTAGAAAAGTTAGCAAATGTACCTGTAAATGGTATTTTGCCCCCTATGGTTAATCCTGCAGCTATACCCATCATATTAGCTTCTGCTATTCCTACTTGAAAGAAACGTTCTGGGTGATTGTCTTTAAAATCATTCATTTTCAATGACCCTATTAAATCAGCACATAGTGCAACTACATTAGGATTTGTTTTTCCTAACTCTGTTAAACCATCACCAAAACCAGAGCGAGTGTCTTTCATTTCTGTGTATGTATATTTTTTCATTCTTTGAGTAGTTATTTAAAGGTAAAAATAAACTATTAATTAAACCTTATTGAGCAATTATTAGCAATTCTTTGTATAATTTATGAACAGGTAAACCCATTACATTAAAATAGCTTCCTGTGATCTTTTTTACTCCTATTAACCCAATCCAGTCTTGAATTCCATAACTTCCAGCTTTGTCAAATGGAGTAAATTTTGTTAGATAATAGTTAATTTCTTCATTTGTAAATTCTTCAAACTCTACACTAGTTTTATCATTAAATATCTTTTGAAAAGTTTTTCCTTTTATACTTACTGATGTATAAACATCATGTTCTTTTCCAGACATTTTTTTTAGCATATTAAATGCATCATTTTTATTTATTGGTTTCCCAATTGCTTTTTCTTCAAACCAAACAATAGTATCAGATGTTATCAATAAATCATTAGTTTGTAAATTATTAAAACGTTTAGATTTTAGATCTGCTAAATAATCTGTTATTTGAACTCCTTTCAAATGATCTGGATAAATTTCATTTACTTCTTTGATGACAATGGTAAAAGGAACGTCTAATTCTTTGAAGAAATGTTGTCTTCGAGGAGAACCTGAAGCTAAAATAAGATTGTAATTTGAAAGTTTTTCTCGCAGCATTTTATAGGATTAACGATAATAATTATTAGGCAATAATAAATAAACTAAACCTTTATCAAAAAAAATCAGGTATTGAATGTTTTTTTTATTCTTGCCAGGTCGCGTTTACTATCACGATTTTTTATGGTTTCTCTTTTGTCGTGTATTTTCTTTCCTTTTGCTAAAGCTATTTCAAGTTTTGCCCAACCATTTTCATTTAAAAAAAGACGTAAAGGAACTATCGTATTTCCTTTAGCTTCAACATCTTTTTTTAGACTTCTTAATTCTTTTTTATTGAGTAATAATCTCCGTTCACTGGTGGTTTTATGATTAAAATGATGTCCATATAAATACTCTTCTATATACATGTTTACAATGAAAAGTTCTCCTCTATCATTAAATTCACAGAAACTTTCTGTAATTCTAGCTTTACTTTCTCGAATTGATTTAATTTCTGTACCAGTTAATTGAATACCAGCAGTATATTTATCCAAAATTTCAAACTCAAAACGAGCCTTTTTATTTTGTATGTTTATTTTTCTTTGAATTGCCATTGATTACTTTCAAAAATAGAAGTTTTATGTAAATCTTCACAAAGATACATTTTTAGTACGCTTTAATAACTGTAATTTTGAGGTATATATTTAAGCACTACTTAACAAATAACAGTTTATGAAGTCTTTATTAATTTCATGTTGCATCTCAATTTTATTGTATTCTTGTAAACCAATAGATAATAATCTTTTAGTACATGAAATTATTGATACTTCTATAAATGTATCTGGTGTTGATAAAATTGCAAATTCCACATTGAGTTTTAAATTTAGAGATAAAAATTATTTTGCTGTAAGAAATAATGGGATGTTTGAATTAAGTAGAGTTTTTACAAAAAATAATGATACAATTAATGATATTTTATCAAACTCTGGATTTAAAAGGATTAAAAATTCTAAACCTCTAAAAATTCAAGACTCAATGGCTATTAAATTTAGTGAGTCTGTTAATTCTGTTCATTATTTTTCTATTTTACCTTATGGTTTAAATGATAAAGCTGTGCAAAAGAAATTGCTAGGTGAAACCAAAATTAAAGGAGATAATTATTATAAGATACAAATCACTTTTTCAAAAGAGAATGGGGGAGTAGATTACGATGACATTTTTATTTACTGGATTAGAAGGGAAAATTTTAAAATAGGTTATATTGCTTATTTGTTTAATACAAACGGTGGTGGAATGCGTTTTAGAGAGGTTCGTAAAGAACATATTATAGCGGGAATTAGTTTTGTAGATTATAATAACTATAAACCAAAAAACTCTAATATTAAACTTGAAAATTTAGATAAAATTTTCGAAAAAGGTGAGCTGGAAAAAATTTCTGAAATTAATTTAAAGGATATTAAAATTATATTTAATTAATTTTTAACAAAATAGAAGAACTCTTTCCATTAGAAATAGTTACAATATAAAGGTTTGAATTATTATTGTCATTAATTTCATCATATTTTTGAATTCCTAAAATTTTATTTACAAATACATTAGTTGTATTGCTATGTCCAACTACAAGAACAGTTTTTCCTTTTGTATTATTTTGAAAAACTTCAGAATACATCGTTTTTGGATTGTACAATAAAATTGGTAAATTTTTACTGTTGGCTATTGGTTTAGCTGTTAATTTAGTTCTATTGTAATCTGTTGAATATATAGCATCAAAAGGAATATTTGAAAATACATTTTTCCAAGCCTCAGCTCTTTTGTATCCATTGAAGTTTAAATTTGGGTTTTTATCTGTTTTATCTATTCTTAATTTTTCGGCATGACGAATGAAATAATACGTAGTGACCTCTTGGGCAAAAGAAATTAAACTTAGGGTGCAAAAGACAAAAGTTAAAATTTGTTTTTTCATTATTTGAATTTTTAAGATAATCTAAATATAATAATAATAGAATGAAGCTTATATGTTTTCGATAATTTTATTGTTTAAAAATGTTCTTTTTTATTCATGTATTTATACTATTTTGATTACTATTTTTTAATATTTAGATTGTATTTTTGTAAATCAATTATTTCAATGGGGTTATTTAATAGAATTTTGGGAAGTAAGCAGAAAGTAGAAAAAGAAACTTTTGTTAATTGGATACCTTTTAATTCTTTAGATCAAATAAAAATGATCAAGGAGTTATCTAAATCTGAAACTATTTTTATTTTTAAGCATTCAACCCGATGTGGTATTAGCAGCATGGTAATAAAACGTTTTGAAAGCTTATTTGAAATTTCAATGAAAAATGTCAAAGTATTTTACTTAGACTTGCTTAGTTTCAGAACTATTTCAGATGAAGTAGGGCTTAGCTTTAAAGTAGAGCATCAATCACCTCAATTATTAATTATTAGAAATGAGGTAGCTGTAAAAGATGCTTCACATCATGATATTACCTCTATAAACATCAATAAATATCTTTAATAAATTTTCCAATAAAATTATTTAAATTTTGTCCAAAATAAATACAGTAAAAAATACTTCAGGAAAAGAACTTTATAATTATCAAAAAATTGCGATCGAAGAAATATTTCAGCGGTTTGATAATGCTGCTGATGATTACCATTTATTATATCAATTACCAACTGGAGGAGGTAAAACTGTTATATTCTCAGAAATTGTAAGACGATACATTTCTAAGTTTAATAAAAAAGTTTTAGTGCTAACTCACAGAATTGAACTAAGTAAACAAACTTCAAACATGCTTGGTGAATTTGGAGTACCTAATAAAATTATAAACAGTACAGCAAATTTAGATGATCAAGATAATTACCACTGTTTTGTAGCAATGGTAGAAACCTTAAAAAACAGATTAACAGATGATAAGTTAGACATTTCTGATATAGGTCTTGTTATAGTAGATGAAGCTCACTACAATTCATTTACCAAAATTTTTAAATTTTTTGATGATTCCTTCATCTTAGGGGTTACAGCTACTCCGTTAAGTTCTAATATAAAACTCCCAATGTATGAAAACTACAAAGAGTTATATGTTGGTGAAACTATTGAGCATTTAATTGCAAATCATTACTTAGCGAGCGCTAACATGTATTCTTATAATGTTGGTTTAACATCTCTTGAAGTTGGAGCCAATGGAGACTATACTGTAAAGTCTTCAGAAGATTTATATACTAATGTTGATATGCTGTCAAAGCTTGTAAGTGCTTATGAGGAGACATCAAAAGGAAAAAAGACATTAATTTTTAATAATGGTATCCACACCTCCATACAGGTTTTTCATGCCTTTAAAAGAGCTGGATATCCAATTGCACATTTAGATAATACCAATACAAAAAAAGAACGTGATTTTATTTTAAGATGGTTTAAAAAAACACCAAATGCAATCATAACATCTGTTAGTATTTTAACAACTGGTTTTGATGAACCTACTATAGAATCCATAATTTTAAATAGAGCCACCAAATCTTTAACTTTATATTATCAGATGATTGGTCGTGGTTCTAGAATATTAGACAACAAAACAACTTTTAACGTAATAGATTTAGGGAATAACTTCCATAGATTTGGAGCCTGGGGTGCAGATTTAGATTGGCAAAGAATGTTCAGAGCACCAGATTATTATTTAGATGCAATTTTATCTGATGAAGAAATTGAAGGTACATTTAGATTTGAACTCCCTGTAGAGATTAAAAAAGAGTTTTCTAAGTCTACTGAACTTTATTTTGACATAAAAAAGGAATATTTAAGTACCATTAGAGCAGGGGAGTCCTCTAAAAAAGTTCTTGAAAGGTCTATTGTGCACCATGCTAAAATATGTATAGAAAACAGTGAAGATGTATATGATTCTTTAGCTTTAGTGAAATTGTTAGGTGAAGAAATAGATGATCGTATTAATAGATACTCTAAATGTATATCCAAAAGTACACATAACTTTATTACTTGGTTAAAAGAGGATTATCGCAAAAAACTAAAGGCTTATTTGAGGACAAATTTTGACGAAGATTTTGAAAAGATTCATGGTCACCCTCCTGTTGAGGAATAAACATACTTAGATAAAAAAGCTTTTTTGTTTGACGTAAATTTAAAGATTTATTTTGCAGGTATTATTTGCCCTATACATTCTCCAAAACCAATTCTAATATTATCATTTTTACAATGAGCTCTCATTATAACGGTATCAAAATCATTAATAAACTTTCTCTCTGATCCATCATTTAGTTTAATTGGATGTTGACCTTTCCACGTAAGTTCTAACATTGACCCATAGCTATCTTTGGTAGGGCCTGATATTGTTCCACTTCCCATCATATCACCTGCATTAACTGGACATCCATTGACTGTGTGATGAGCCAATTGTTGTGCCATAGTCCAATACATATATTTAAAGTTTGAATTAGCGATAATAGTTTCTTTTTCACCATCAGGTTGAATTCCGACTTGAAGGTTTATGTCAAAACTACCTTTTCCTTTATTTTGAAGATATGGAAGTGGCTCAAAATCTTGTTTTGGATTTTCAACTCTAAAGGGTTCAAGGGCATCTAAAGTTACTATCCAAGGTGAAATTGTTGATGCAAAACTTTTTCCTAAGAATGGTCCTAATGGAACATATTCCCAAGCTTGAATATCTCTTGCAGACCAATCATTAAACTGAACCAAACCAAAAATATATTCTTCAGCTTCTTCGATAGGAATTCTCTCTCCTAGATTATTTGAAGCAGTAGTAATAAAAGCCATTTCCAATTCAAAATCCAATAATTTAGAAGGTCCAAATCCTGGTGTATTTGATCCTTCTGACGGTCTTGTTTGTCCGAAAGGTCTTTTTATTTTTGTTCCTGAAGGGATTATAGAAGAACTTCGTCCATGATAACCGATTGGAATATGAAGCCAGTTAGGTAATAAGGCATTTTCAGGGTCTCTAAATAAACTTCCAACATTTGTAGCATGTTCCTTACTCGCATAGAAATCTGTATAATCACCAATACTTACTGGCAATAACATTTCTACTTCATCCATCCTGAAAATAATTTTATCTTTATGTGTGGGGTTATCTCTTAAAGTACCATTGGTAACATCAAATATATCAGCAATTTTATTTCTTACTAATCTCCATGTTTTTCTACCATCGGCTATAAAATCATTCAAATTATCTTGTAAGAAAATATCATCCGTAAGTGGGATTTCATCAAAATATCCTAGTTGGTGAACTGCTCCTAAATCAATCGCAAAATCACCAATTCTACTTCCAATAGTTATAATATCATCCTTTGTGATAAATACTCCAAAAGGAATATTTTGAATTGGAAAATCAGAATTATCATAAACTTGTAACCAAGATTTTCTTTTTGGGTTGTTGGCTGTTATTTTCATTAATAATTGTTAATAAAGTTTGTTCAAATATAAAGGAAAGTTATCATCTTAAAAACGTTTTTTAAGTACATTTGAATTTCTTAATTAAATTTTAACAATGCAACGAGATACAGAAATTTTTGAATTAATAAAAGCTGAAAAAAATAGACAATTGAATGGCTTAGAATTAATAGCTTCAGAGAATTTTGTTAGTGATCAGGTAATGGAAGCTGCAGGATCTGTTTTAACAAATAAGTATGCAGAAGGATACCCTAACAAAAGGTATTATGGTGGATGTGAAATTGTAGATATTGTTGAGCAGTTAGCTATAGATAGAGCAAAAGAATTGTATGGTGCTGAATACGCAAATGTTCAACCTCATTCTGGTTCACAAGCTAATACAGCTGTTTTTCACGCTTGTATACAACCAGGTGATGCTATTTTAGGATTTGATTTATCACATGGTGGTCATTTAACTCACGGATCACCTGTTAATTTTTCAGGTAAACTTTATAAACCTCATTTTTATGGAGTTGAAAAAGAAACAGGTATTTTAAATTATGATACTATCCAAGAAATTGCACTCGAGGTACAACCAAAACTTATTATTGCAGGAGCTTCGGCTTATTCAAGAGATATAGATTTTAAACGTTTCAGAGAAATAGCAGATAGTGTAAATGCATTATTGCTGGCTGATATTTCCCATCCATCAGGAATGATTGCAAAGGGAATTTTAAATGACCCATTACCTCATTGTCACGTAGTAACTACAACTACCCACAAAACACTAAGAGGACCAAGAGGTGGCTTAATTTTAATGGGTAAAGATTTTGATAACCCTTTTGGCTTAAAATTAAAAAATGGAAAATTAAAAAAAATGTCTGCGCTTCTTAACGGTGGTGTTTTTCCAGGAAATCAAGGGGGGCCTTTAGAACATATTATAGCTGCTAAAGCAATTGCTTTTTCTGAAGCGCTAACTGATGAATTCTTACATTATCAGATTCAAGTAAAGAAGAATGCTGCAGCAATGGCAAAGGCTTTTGTTGCTAAAGATTATCATTTAATATCAGGCGGGACAGACAATCATGTGATGTTAATTGATCTTAGGAATAAAAACATTACCGGTAAAGAAGCTGAAGCAGCTCTAGGAAAGGCAGAAATTACAGTTAATAAAAATATGGTGCCTTTTGATGATAAGTCTCCTTTTGTTACCTCAGGGATAAGAATTGGTACTCCAGCAATAACAACCAGAGGTTTAAAAGAGGAAGATATGATTTTGATTGTTAATTTAATTGATGAAGTTATTAATAACTCAGAAAACGAAAGCACCTTGAATTCAGTAAAAGAAAAAGTACACAACCTAATGAGTCATAGACCCTTATTCAATTCTTAAATATATCTTCAATATTATTAAACATGGCTATTAGAGTTTTAATTTTATTTCTGATATTCTCAAAAATTTCATATTCTCAAATTAAATTTGAGGATGTGGCAGTTGAATTAGGTGCTGATTATTTAATTGGAGAATCTTTTTTAGGTGCTGGAGTTTCTTTTGTAGATTTTGATAATGATGGTTGGGATGATTTAACTTATGCAACTGATGATGGAATTTATATTTATTTTTTAAAAAATAATAATGGAGTTTTTAACTCAATAACATTCAATGGAATATCAAATACATCTGATACAAAACAAGTAATTTGGGTAGATTATGATAATGATGGAGATATGGATTTATTTGCAACTTCTTTGAATGGAATTAATAAGTTTTACAAAAACAATGGTGATATGAATTTTATAGATATTTCTGAAACCATCGGACTCTTTCAGAATAATCATTCGACTTTTGGAGCTTCTTTTGCTGATATTGATAATGATGGAGATTTAGATGTTTTCATTTCTAATAGAGATTCTGAAAATCATAATTATCTGTACAGAAATGATTCAGGGGTATACACTGATGTTACCTATTCTTCTGGAATCTCATTAGATTCTCAATTTTCTTTCTGTTCTATTATTTTTGATTTCAATAGAGACGGGTTTCAAGACATTTATATAGCCAATGATAAACCTCAAAACATTAATAGACTTTATAAAAATTTAGGTAATGGTACTTTTGTAGATGTTTCAATAAATAGTGGTACTGGTCTAGATATTAATGCGATGACCACAACATTAGGAGATTACAACAATGATGGTTGGTTTGATATCTATGTTACGAATACTCCTGAAGGAAATGTTTTATTATTAAATAATGGTGATGAAACATTTACAGATATGGCTCTAGAAACAGGTACAACCTTTGATAGTGTTGGTTGGGGTGCGGTATTTCTAGATGCTGAAAATGATGGTTTATTAGACTTGTATGTTAGTGGAAGTTTGGATGGAAGTGTAAATTCATATTTATCATCGGCGTTTTACCATCAACAAAATGATGAAACATTTATTATTCCTCAAGACATTGGTTTTGATTCAGATAACAGAGAAAGTTATTCAAATGCTATTGGTGATATTAACAACGATGGAAAAGCAGATATTGTTGTAGGAAATAATGTTTATCCAAACTTTTTATGGGAAAACCAAAGCATTAATGATAATAATTGGTTAAAAGTTAAACTTGAAGGAGTAGTTTCTAACAGAAATGGTATTGGAAACACCATAGAAATAAATATTGATGGTCAATCACAATATAGATACACATTAGCAGGTGAGGGGTATTTATCTCAAAATTCATTTTATGAGTTTTTTGGATTGGCTAATGCAACCGAGGTTGATTATGTTAAAGTTACTTGGACAGCAACAGGAGAATCAGAAATTATTAATAATATAGCTGTAAATCAAGCCATAATTATTAAAGAAGGAAGTGGTATATTGAGTACTGCAAATAACCTAAAAGACACTACATTTAGTGTATATCCTAATCCGAGTGCTAACGGAGTTTTTAAAATATCAGTTGCAAATCAGGAAATAGTAAGTTTACAAGTTTTTGATCTTTCAGGGAGGTTAATCACTAAGAAAATTGATTTAATAAACAATGATCAAATTAATTTAAGTCAATATCAAAAAGGAATTTATATTGCAAGATTTAGCTCTGAAACTAAAAATGAGGTCCTGAAATTAATAATAGACTAGCTTTCTGAAGCTCTGTCTAATAAATTTTTATTCATTATTTTAGTAGTCTTTGCACCTAACTCTCTTATTTTTTCTACTTTTTTCACAAGGTTTCCTTTACCTGTTAGCTTTTTCATAGAGGTGTCATAACTACCTTGTACGGTTTTAAGTTGAGTACCCACTTTAATTAAATCATCTGTTAAATTTACAAATTGGTCGTATAACCTTCCTGCTTGATTAGCAATTTCTAGAACGTTATTCTTCTGATTTTCTTGTCTCCACATTGATGAAACTGTGCTTAGAGTTGCAAGAAGTGTAGAAGTAGATACCATAACAACATTTTTATCTAAGGCTTCTAAATACAATGAATTATTATTATTTAAAGCTAATAAATATGCAGGTTCTATAGGAACAAACATCAAAACATAGTCTGGAGTATTAATTTCATATAAAGATTCGTATTTTTTTTCACTTAACTCCCTGATGTGTTTACGAATACTCTCAATGTGCTTTTTAAGGTGAAATTTCTGTTGTTCTTCATCATCAGCATTAAAATAAGCTTCATAGTTGGTTAAAGAAACTTTAGAATCTACAATAAGGTGACGTTTGTCTGGTAAATTAATGATAAAATCAGGTTTTTTTAATCTCCCATCTTCATCTCTATAACCACCTTGAGTAGTAAAATGAATATCTTTTGCAAGATTTGCTTTCTCTAGAAGAATTTCTAATTGCGTTTCTCCCCAATCACCTTGGGCTTTACTGTCTCCTTTTAAGGCTTTCGTTAAATTTATAGCCTCTTTACTCATTTGTAAATTTAAATCCTTTAAATTATTGAGCTGCTCTTTTAATGCAGAGTGCATTCCAACACTTTCTTTTTGAGATTCTGAGACTTTTTTTTCAAAACCTTCTATTTTTTCTTTTAAAGGATTCAATATTGAAGTTATGTTTAGTTTATTTTGTTCAGTAAATTTTGTTGATTTTTCCTCTAAAATTTTATTAGCTAAGTTTTCAAATTCTTTGGTGAATTTTTCCTGAATTGTATTCAATTCCTCTTTATTTTTTGCTATTCTTTGTTCAGAATTTTTTAGCTCTGTAGCTAACCGAGTTTTAGAAGCTATTAAGTCCTCTTTTTCAAGTTGCGTATTTTTTAAATCATCGTTAGCATCATTTAAACTTTGATTTAAAAAAGTATTTCTTTCTTTAAGAGCAGCATGTTTACTATTAAACTTTAATTTAACTAAATTTTTCCCTAAAAATAAACCAATAAAAACACTAGTTAATGTTATAATCAAGTAAATAAGTAAATCCATCATCATTTAAAAATAAGTCCTTAAATTTATGACTTTTAAATTTGAAGATGCAAAAATTATCAAAATTTATATTCACACAAATTTTAGGATGGGAATTAGTAGGAGACTTTCCTAAACATTTAAAAAAATATGTAGTGATAGCTGCACCGCATACAAGCTGGAAAGACTTTCCAATTGCTATTTTAGCTAGAAATTATTCTGGTGAAAAAGTAAATTTTATTGGTAAAAACTCTTTGTTTAAAGGCCCTTTTGGATTTATATTCAGAGCTTTAGGAGGCACGCCTGTAGATAGAAGTCAAAATAGTAATATGGTTGATGCAATTGTTCAAATTTTTGAGAAAAGGGAAGAGTTTCGTCTTGGAATTTCTCCAGAAGGAACACGAAAAAAAGTAACGAATTGGAAAACAGGTTTTTATTATATTGCAAAAGGGGCTAATGTACCTATAGTTATGGCTACTTTAGACTTTGAACACAAACAAATAAAATTTTCAAAACCCTACGAAACTACAAATAATAAAGAAAAAGATTTTGAATATTTTTACTCTTTTTTCAAAGGTGTAAAAGGTTGTCATTCAGAATTGTCCTAATTTTTAAATTTAAGTGCTACTTTTTCTGAAATTCCAATAATTACCTCAGTGGCTTTTATCATAGATTCAACAGGAACATACTCATATCTTCCATGAAAATTGTGACCACCAGCAAATATATTAGGACATGGAAGCCCCATAAAAGAGAGTTGAGAACCATCTGTACCCCCTCTAATAGGTTTTATTAATGGTATGATTCCAATATCGGTCATTACCTCTTCAGCGATATCTACAATATGCATTACAGGAACTATTTTTTCTTTCATATTAAAATATTGATCTTTTATATCTATTTCAATTGCATTAATACCAAGTTCAATATTCATTTTATTCACCAGGTCTATCATAAATTGTTTTCTTTCTTCAAATAAATTACGATCATGATCTCTTATGATAAAGTTTAAAAGAGTTCGTTCAACTTTACCTTCAAATTGATGTAAATGAAAAAAACCATCATAAGCCTCTGTAGATTCAGGGACTTCATTTTTGGGTAATCTAGACACAAAATCACTTCCAATAGTCATAGAATTTATCATTTTACCCTTAGCATATCCTGGGTGTACAATTTTTCCAGTTATGGTTACTTTTGCACCTGCAGCATTAAAATTTTCATATTCTAATTCTCCTATTTGACTACCATCCATTGTATACGCCCATTCTGCTCCAAATTTTTCAACATCAAATTTATGAGCTCCCTTTCCAACCTCTTCATCAGGAGTAAAGCAAATTCTTATTTTACCATGTTTTATTTCAGGATGATTGATTAGATATTCCATTGCAGAAACAATTTCGGTAACTCCAGCTTTATCATCTGCTCCCAAAAGTGTGGAACCGTCTGTAGTAATAATAGTTTGTCCTTTATATTGAAGCAAGTCTTGAAAGTAAGATGGGCTTAATACAATATTTTCTTTTTCGTTAAGAATAATGTCTTTTCCATCATATTGATGATGAATTTGTGGATTTACATTAGCCCCTGTAAAATCTGGTGTAGTATCTATATGAGAAACAAATCCAATTGTTGGAACTTCATAGTCTAAATTACTAGGTAAAGTTGCCATCACATAACAGTTTTCATCTAATGTTATATCGTTCATTCCAATATCTGTGAGTTCTTTAACTAAAAACCTAGCTAAATCCCATTGTTTTTCTGTACTTGGAAATGCAGGATTGTTAGGATCAGATTCTGTATCTATAGTTACATAACTTAAAAACCTTTTAGTAATATGTTCTTTATTCATCATCTTAAAATATTGTTTTTTCTAATAAATTGATTCCTTTACAAATTCTTTTCTCTCTCAATACATTTCCATAAACCTCAATTTTAGAGTGAATATAATTATTTTCATCTAACTTTATAAAGAGATTAAATACGTAATAATTAAAATTATTTTTCATCCCTGTAGCTTCGGAATAAAAGGAAGGCTTTTCTTTAAAAATTATTTTGCTTGCACGTATTTCTGTGAGTTCTAGTTCAGACAAATTTGATTTAAATTTTTTTAAAAAATTAGAGTCAAAAATAATTTTATTAGAAATATGTGTAATATCTAGTAATGTAGTTTCTTTTAATTGTTTCGTTGTGTCTGCGGTAAAAATTGAAGATTGATGCGTATCATAATAGAAGTTAGTCTTCCAATGATCTGGATAATAAACAGAAAATAAATTTTTCACATCTTCAATTCTCTCCAGGTTTGAAAAGGTTTCAATATTGCAATTAAACCCCTTTATAAATTCGGATTTTTTTGAACATGAATTGAATACTATTATAAATAGTAAAAGAATTTTAAATTTCATTTTATGGAATAATTAACTTTCCTATTTTATTGTTGCCTGTTAACCAGGCAGTATTTTTATCAACAAACTGTATTGAATAATAAGAACTACTATTTACTTCATTCCAATTTAATCCTCCATTATTAGAATAGGAGATCCCTGTTTTACCCACTGCAAAAATCTCTTTTCCTTCAGTCTTGGGTACATATTGAACACAACTTTTATAGTTTGGGTTTTGCCCATCTGCTACCAAAGCCCACGTTTGTCCACCGTCAAAAGTAATTGCTTTATTCTTTAAATTTTTCTCAGGCTTAGAATAATCTCCACCGATAACAATTCCATTTTTTTCATCAAAAAAATCAATAGAGTAGATCCCTTCTGTACTAGAACCTTGAATAATAGGAGTTTCATAAACATTCCAAGTTATTCCTAAATCAATAGATTTAAAAACTCTAGATTTTATACCACCTGTAACAATCCAAACAGTATTACCCAAAACTTTAATATTTGTATTGCTTGCAGCAAATGCAGCTTCCCCATCTTCCACTTTAGGGATTTGTTCACAAGGAATTTTATTCCATGTATTACCACCGTCATTTGTAAGTATAATAGATAAACAATTTCCATCCGTTGGGTCACCCATAGCAATACCATGTTTTTCATCAAAAAATTTCATTGAATCATAAAAAACTTTTGGATGTTTTTCTTCATAAACAATAAGCGTATCAGAGAAATTATATTGATAAAGTAAAGCAGGGTTAGTAATAGAAAGAGCGTAAACTAAGTTTGTGTTTACATTATATGCCATACTTCTAAAATTAGGAAAGATAGAGTCTTGATATTTTAATTGTTTTGTATGCCAAGTATCACCTCCATTATTTGTAAATCCAACATGCCCATTAGACCCTGCATAATACATTGTCAAAGAATCAATAGCGACTAGAGAACGAATACTAGTACTATCAATATTAAATTCTTTAATATATACATTATCTAATTTTCTGGGTTTATAATCTTTAGAACAAGACGTAAAAAAAACAAATAAAAAAACTCCTGCAAATAATGATTTCATTTTGGTATTTTTATAAAACGAAAATACATAAATCATTTGTTGAATAATGAAGAAAGCGTTAGTAATTTCTGGTGGAGGAAGTAAGGGAGCATTTGCAGGTGGTGTAGCTGAATATTTATTAAAGGAAAAGAAAAATACTTATGATATCTTCTTAGGTACATCTACGGGTAGTTTAATGGTTTCACATTTAGCACTAGGTGAAATAGATGCTCTTAAAACTATATATACAGGGGTCAATCAACGAAGCATTTTTAATATTAACCCTTTCAAAATTATTAATAAAAATGGGGTAACTATTGTAAATATTAGGCACTCAGCAACGATATTAAATTTTCTTAGAGGAAGTAAAACCTTTGGGGAAAGTAAAAATTTAAGAAAGTTAATCACAAAAAATATTACTAAAGATATTTATGATACTATACTTGAAGAAAAAAAAGAGGTCGTCGTAACTATTTCCAACTTTACAGCTAATCGAATAGAATATAAGTCAATACAAGAACATAGTTATGAAGACTTTTGTGATTGGATTTGGGGTTCCTGTAATTATATTCCTTTTATGAGTTTATTAGAAAAAAATGGATATCAATACGGTGATGGTGGTTTTGGTTGTTTAATTCCTATTAGAGAAGCTATTGAAAGAGGAGCAAAAGTGATCGATGCTATTATTTTAGAAACTGAGATTACTCAAATTAATAGAATGCCTGCTAAGAATCCATTTTCATTATTATTTACTATCCAAGAGTTTATGATGGAGCATGTTGAAAAACACAATATTACTATTGGTAAATTATCAGCCAAACAAAATAACGTAGAGTTAAATTTATATTATACTCCTACAGTTTTAACAACTAATTCATTAGTATTTGATGCAAAAAAAATGTCTAAATGGTGGAGTTCTGGTTACGAATATGCTCATAAGAGAGATAAACTTAATAGCAGTGAGTTCAGAGCAGACATAATAGACATCTAGAAAAGATGTTATTTTTTTAGCTCTATGAACATATTATTTTTCATAGGGTTAATAGCCTTGGAGTCATTAATCTCTTCCAAGTTAAGGAATGTGTTTGATTTATTAATTCCTGACCGTCCCCCTGATGTAATTAAAAGAATAGTTCTATCTAAAAGTGGTTCGCTTCGTTCACCCAACACTCCTAGATTATTATAATCTTCCGGAAATACTACAGTTGGTTCAATTCCATTAGGTTCGTTAGAATTATCTTTATTTTTAATCTCTAATACCAGAGGCTGAAGTGCCCATGTGTGATTTGACGCTAAATTCTCTCCAGTCCTTGTATAATTGTCTGAATCGTATAATGTTACAGAGCCTTGAACCTTACCAATGGTTTTTTTACCTACAGAACTAACATCTATATAAGATGATAAACTATTCATAACTAATTCAGATGCTGAAGCTGAGCTGCCTGAAGTAATAAAATAAACACGATTTAAATTAAGTGAATTAATAGGTTCTTGTAAAATTATATTTTGATTTTGATCTTTATTAATAATTTGATTCGTAAAGTTATTTTCAAAAACACTTGCATCTAAGGCATTCATTACTTTTGAGTTCCATTGTTCTTTAGAATATAATTGACCATTGAATTGCCCGGTAACCATAGCGCCCAAATACGAAGCAGTAGTTACACTTCCACCACCATTATAACGAAGATCTATAATTAGGTCTGTTATATTTTCTGATTGAAAGTTGGCAAAAGCAGCATTTAATTCTCCATCAAAACTACTAGAAAACTGATTATATAGCAGATAGCCTATTTTATTAGATCCTTCGTCAATTGTTTTAACAATTGCAACAGGATTTTCTTGTAGTTGTGTTTTTGATAAATTAATAGATGTTGAAATCGTAACCGGATTCCCATCATTAAATTCTGCCAAACTAATGGTGTAGTTGGTGTTGTCATCAAAAAGAAGATCTCTATAGTTAGATTCTGTTAACTGGACACCATCAACTTCTGTGAATAACATTCCTCTTGCTATATTTTGAGCAGCTGCATCGGATCCTGAAATAACATAACGTACATATCCAAAAACTTTCGTTGCATCACTTGCATATCTAACTAAACCAAACTCCATACCATTACTTAAGTTAATTCCTTGAAAAGAATTTTCTAAGGCAACATAATCATCAACAATCCATGAAAAACGATCAATAACTCCCGGTTGATATCTTAGACTTTCAAATAAATCCCTTGGAGATGAAAAATTAGAATATTCAGCATATAATTGACCAATATTTGTAAACCTTGTGTCCGATAAGTCTGGAACATTTTGTTGCCATAAATAATAATTATTCATAGCTCTCCAAATGAACAAATGAATTTCATCATTTTCACTAGCCATATAGTTATCACTTTTTTCACAAGAAGTATAAAATGTGAATGACATTAATACAAGTACTATATATGTAAATCTAATGTTTTTCATTATTGTCCTAAATTTGGTAAATCTTGTTTTATAAAAGTTCCTTGATCAATAATCCTCTGTGAATTTATGGAATTATAAATCATTTCAAGTTCAAATGGATTACATATAAAGTTTAACCCTGAATCTCCAGTAGTAATATATTGAAGCACATCTCCGAGAAGGGGATCTGATACCTCACCTAATTCACCAAGGTTGAGCGGATCTTCCGAAGGACATAATGAAACAGTTGGATTAATTCCAGAATTATAAGTTTCATCTTCTTTATTAAAGAATGTCAAAGCTACAGGTCTTACAGAATACATATGATTTAAATTGATATTAAAAGCATCATAATCAGGTGAGTCGTATAAATTAATAGCTCCTAAATTATCTCCTCTCGTCTTATTTCCTAAAACATGAACATTTATATAAGGCTTAAGACTATTTATGAGTAATTCTGTAGCAGAAGAGCCAGAAAAACTATCACCATTTAATATAACATAAACATCTGTAAGATTTAAACTATTAATTGTTGAATTATCTTGAAGCTTTGTTGGGAATTTTGTAACAAGTGAATCAGGTTGATTGAGTTCAAACCAAGTTTGAGATTTAATATTCCAACTTTCTTTGAATAATATTTCGTCAGTAAATTGACCTGTAATCATTGAGGCAATTTCCGACATGGTTCTTGCATCAGAATGACTTCCTATAGAAAATCTTAAATCAATAATTAATTCGTTTACAGATTGATTTTTAAATTCTAACATTGATGAATTTACATCTGCTATATAATTGTCAGAAAAATCATTATTATACAAAAGATACCCCACATTTTTTACACCAAGATTAAACACTTTTTTTAATAATACAGGAGGATATTGATAATTTTTTTTTACCAAATCTACCCTTATATTATTATTCGCTAGTGAGTCTCCATCATAATATGCCATTAGTAATTTAAGGGTGTCTTGAGGATAATCTATTAAAAGAGTTCTGTAATTATCTTCTCTTAAAAATATAGTATCGGTTTCCTCATTTATTACACCATAGAAAAAATCACCTCTTGAGATGTTATTCGTTGATGCTTGTGATGAGGGGAGAATATGAGATACATATCCTATAATAGTATCTAATACATTTTGATCTTTAAAGATTCCAAATTCCATACCTGTGGTAAATGATGACCTTAGTGGTAATGGTGAATCTGAAATTTCATAATTTTCTATTAACAATGATCTCGAATCTGAATTTTTTCTTAATGAATTAAAAATGGATTCTGGAGAATCAAAACCACTAAGATAACTCTCTAATTGTTGATTAGAACTAAAACGTCTGTCAGATAAATCATCAATATCCTCTTGATATAAATAATAAGCATTTAAGCCCTTCCAAACAAAATCCTGTACTTCAATAGATGGGTTTAATTCGTTTTCTGATTTATCACAACCTAGAAGCCAAATATTTACAAATAAAATTAAAATAAGAGGTTTCAGTATTATTTCTTTCATAACTTGTTTTACAATAACAATAATACGCAATTTAAGTATAAATAGTATTTTTTCATCTATTGGTGTAACAAATTATAGTGTACTTCGTCGAAGAGATAAAGTTTTCTTATAATTTAAGCTTAGAAACTATAGAAATGAATGAATCTGACTTTTTGAAAGTTGTTTTACCCTTTAAAGATAAAGTCTTCAGATTGGCTAAAAGATTATTAGTTTCTAAAGATGAAGCTGAAGACGCGACTCAAGAGTTATTATTAAAGTTATGGAAAAATAAAGATAAGATTACTAGCTACAGAAATACAGAAGCTTTTGCGATGACGATGACTAAAAATTACTGTTATGACCGACTAAAATCAAAACAGGCTGGTAACTTAACATTAATTCATGGTAATTACAAAGAGAAAGAGACAAGTTTAGATAAAAAATTGGAATACATAGATAGTGTAGATAGAGTTCATTTACTTATTGACAATCTACCAGATCAGCAAAAAATAATAATTCAATTGAGAGATGTTGAACAATATAATTTTAAAGAAATTTGTGAAATGGTAAATATGAAGCCAACAGCCGTTAGAGTTTCTTTATCAAGAGCAAGAAAAACAATTAGAGAACAACTTACTAAACAGCATAGTTATGGAGTTAACCAAGATTGAAAGATTATTAGTAAAATATAAAAATGCTGAGACAACATTAAAAGAGGAAGATATTTTAAGAATGTATTTCACCTCAAATAAAGTTGCTCCACATTTAAAGGAATATCAACTAATTTTTAATTATTTTAAAAGTAACAATGATGAAACATACACCAAAAAAATTAAATTAAATAATAAAATTAAAAAAAGAAACTGGTTAATGGTAGCTGCATCAATAACATTATTGTTAAGCACGTATTCGGGATTAACTATGATTAATCAATACAATCAAAAAAAACAAGCAGCTGAAAATCTAGCACAAATCACCAACGTATTAAAATTAGTTTCAACAAATCTAAAAAAGGGAAATCAAGCATTAAAAAAACTTCATGTTTATGAAGATTCAGTTTATAAAATATTTAAAAAAATCAAGTAATAATATCAATTAAATTAAACAACAATGAAAAAAACAATTCTTTTAATTGCCTTTGCAATTATATCAACATTAAGTTATGGACAATCAACTTTTGATAAATTAGAAGATATGGACGGAGTTTCGTCTGTAGTGATTAGTAAAGACGCCTTCGAGATTTTATCAA
>OJFP01000256.1_pt1 | contig 41835 bp, 37 predicted proteins | sample 1594141 | NCBI WGS metagenome assembly OJFP01 (sample SAMN05416843, study PRJEB24817) | seawater metagenome | isolation source: Sea water | place: Canada:Atlantic | collected 2013-07 | reverse complement strand
CGAGATGTAGAGAGGTCTCGTGGGCTCGGAGATGTGTATAAGAGACAGTTATAGTACGGACCAACCGGCGACACGAATACCCTAAACTCGTAAGACTGAGCGGGCTTAAGGCCAAGGTTTTCCCCTACGCCGATAAGCATCGGACGAATATAGAGAGACGCCCCTGATCCATAGGGAGGCACCCAAGAAGCATTCGCCCTGACCGTGTCGCGCACTGCCCGCACAAACATCTCTTCTGGGATGTGCGGCATGAGCAGACGCTCGGCAGTTCGCCCCATCCTCTGCGCGTTAAGATCCGGCCTGAACAAAAGAATACGGCCGTCTGGCGCCGTTTGCGCTTTCATCCCCTCGAAGCACTGTTGCGCGTAATGTATAGAGGGAGCACCCTCGTGGATCGCGATAGATTCATCGCTAATCATCTCACCTTCGTTCCAGACGCCATCACGCCAAACGGCGCGAAAGCGAAAATCTGTTTTCTTGTATTGGAATCCTAACTCTGACCAATTGAGGGACTGCTTTTGATCGCTTGCGTTCACGCTTAATTCCTATTCTTTGCCTATTTATTATCGACATATTATCAGCTATAGATCAGCCAAACGCTAGCCATCCCAGCGATCAAATTGGCGCGCGCTTGATACGTAAAGCAGGTTTCGTGAAGCACTCCCCTAAGCTACACTAGCCGCACAGTTGGGCCACAGTCGAGTCCAAGCCATGACTTTGATTGAGCGCACACAATGACCCACCCCTTTCCCTCCCTCGTCGATATCGGCGCCAATCTTACGCATGACTCTTTCGATACCGACTTTGATCAAGTGATCGAGCGCGCACAGGCAGCGGGCGTGAAGACGATTATGCTTACCGGCACCGATCTCAGCACCTCGCAACAGGCGGCGCAGTACAGCAAGCAACAACCCACTGTGTTTCGCAGTACGGCAGGCTTCCACCCCCATGTAGCAAGTCAATGGGATTCTGAGGCTAGTGCCGTTATTCGTGAATTAGTCGGCCGCGACGAGGTCGTCGCAATAGGTGAATGCGGCCTCGATTTCAATCGAGATTTCTCACCGCGCGAGACCCAACTGCAGGTTTTCGAAGAACACCTTAAGATTGCTGAGTTTGCACAAAAGCCCCTCTTTCTGCATCAGAGAGAAGCACATGAGCCCTTCTTTGCATTGCTCGAAAGATACCGAGATAGAATCAAAGGTGGCGTGGTGCACTGCTTTACTGATAGCAAAGCAGCTCTGGATGACTATTTGGCCTTAGATATGTACATCGGCATTACCGGCTGGGTATGCGATGAGAGGCGAGGCGCAGCACTGCAGGAAATCGTTAAATACATTCCACCGGACAGGCTATTGATAGAAACCGATGCACCTTATTTACTGCCTCGCACTCTCAGACCAAAACCAAAATCACGACGCAACGAGCCTTGTCATCTTGTTGAAGTCGTCAGAATGCTCGCACACTGTACGGGTCGGGAAGCCGAACAAATAGCAGAAGACTCGACGAGCAACGCGCATCGGCTTTTCGGCTTGCCAATAGACAGCACAGGCACCTGATCCTCGCGTTAAGTCGTCTCGCCTGCCTTATAGACGTCAACTGCTCCAGCCAGAAAGTGAACTAGCTGCTCTTCACCGAAAGGCCAGCCTAACTCTAAGCCATCGCTGACTCTTTTAAATACCGGTATTCGAATCCCGTAGGTCTCAACAAGCGCTGCATCGTCCGCAATATCTATGACATCAACGGCCAATTCGGCGCGTTGGGAGTGCGCAACCGAGCCGAGCATTTGTTCTGCCTGTTCACAAAGGTGGCATCCTAGCGTCGTAAAAAAAAGAAGGTCTGCTGGCCTGTCGAAGGGCGACTCATGCTCATCACCTGACTCACCCATTGTTCGTTGCCCGCTGCGAGTTTTTATCAGAGCTAGAATGCGTTGCCGAAATTTCCTTTAGCGCACTTTCGATCAGCGCAGGCCCCTCATAAATAAAGCCAGAATACAGCTGCACTAGATCAGCGCCGGCCTCCAAACGGGCGACGGCATCAGACGCTGTCATAATTCCACCGACGCCGATAATCGCCATGTTATCGCCCACTAAACGTTTGATCTGGCGCAGTGCCGCGCAGGCTTTTTCAGTCAGTGGCGCCCCGCTCAATCCGCCTGTTTCAGCAGCATGGTTACTTCCCTGTACACGTTCGCGATCGAATGTCGTATTCGTCGCAATTACACCATCTATTTCATGAGCAAGAAGTTTGGAGCAGCACAGCTTAAGTTCATCCTCAGACATATCGGGCGCAAGCTTTACAGCAAGCGGCACGAAGCGCGACTGCGCTTTCTCAAGCTTGGTACGCTCGGAAACCAAAGCACTCAGCAAACTATCAAGCTCTTCGCCATATTGCAGCGAACGCAGCCCCGGCGTATTGGGTGACGAGATATTGATGGCAATATAATCCGCCACCGAATAGCTTTTTCGGAGCCCGATGAGATAGTCCTCATTCGCATCACTAATTGGCGTGTCGGCATTCTTGCCTATATTCACACCTACAATGCCCTTCCTATGACGACTTTCAAGCCGACTAAGCAGATGGTCAATACCCTTATTGTTGAATCCCAAGCGATTGATAATGGCGCGCTCATTGGCGAGCCGAAACATTCTTGGCTTCGGGTTCCCGGGCTGAGGCCGGGGCGTGACAGTACCAAGCTCGAGCCAGCCAAAACCGAGAGCCTGCAGCGCATCAGCATAGTCGGCATTTTTATCGAGCCCCGCTGCAAGGCCAACAACATGCGGAAAGTCGATACCCATGACGGTTTTGGGTACTGCATATTTTTTTGTGTTTGCAGCAAGAATCCCCAACAAGCCGACGCGCTCCCCTACACTCATCGCTTGCAGCGCGATGTCATGCGAAAGCTCTGCGGGCAGCCTGAAAAGCAGACTCCTAATCAATTTGTACACACTCTCTCCCTGCTCAATTTTGTTAAGAAATATATCGCTAAGCCAAACGTTTTAGTTCGCGTAACGCAACGGTAATCATCGCCAGATCTGGTGTCTTCTCGGCGCGCAGGCGTGCAAACACACTTTTTGTTCTACTGATTGCAAAGGCATTGCTTTGGAACCATGTGTCGACTCGCTTACTCAACCCCTTCTGGCTGCGAGTTTCTTCAAGCAGCTTCTTTGCCAGCACCCTTTGACGCCAAGCCAAGTCGTCGATCGCGCTGGCTCTCAGTCGCGACTCCCAGCTATTCGTTGGCGTAACCCCGCTGATTAGCTCGCCCAACCAATCGAGACGTAATGCGTCACCTATAAGGTAATAAGCACTTATCATTGTTTCTAAGCTTTCCGACACGCTTTGTGACACATCGATCAAACTAAAAACAGGGGCCAAGAATGAGTACTTAGCAACGCTGTCGGCAAGCTCTTTGGGCAAGCCGGCCTTAACAAGAGCATCCTTGTTAGCCGTAAACTTCTTTTCAAGATTTTTTGGTAGACCCGCAGGAAGCATCGCAACCAAAGCTTTAACACCGATCGCAAACGGCTTAATCTCCATGACCAAATCCTCTGTCGCAGGCCGATTTCGCAACAACCAACGCGTCGCATCGCGCACGAGCTTAATAAGAGCCAGCATGGTCTCGTCTTGATAAGACGACGCGACAGAGTAATCGAGAGATTCAATCGATTGCCATTGCGACTCAGCATCGAGCGCCTCTATCGCAAGAATAGACGCTCGTACAACGTCAGCAAGGCTCGCAGACGAGCCCGCCATCAGCTCGAAGACAAAATAAGCGCCGACCCGATTTACTAAGTAATTAGCCAACTGCGTTGCCATCAACTCATTGCGTAAAGGGTGCTGATCTATCGCATCAGCGTAACGCGCGACCAAAGATTCAGGGAACGCTTTGAACAAATGCTTCTGCAGAAGCGGGTCCTTCAAATAAGAAGCCGTGACCAGTTCTGCTTTTAGATACATTTTCATGTAAGACGTAGCGACCGCGAGTTCTGGTCGCGACGGCTTTAACCGAGCATTAGCTCTCTGTTCGAGCTGTTCGGCACTTGGAAGAAATTCGATTTCACGATCGAGTCCCGCGTTTGATTCAAGAAAACCAACAAGGTCGTTAAACTCTTTGCAGCCTAGTTCTGGGTCCGAAAAGCTCAGCGCTAGGGTTTGTACTTGCCGGTAATTGTTTTCTAAAACGAGCGCGGCAACTTCCTCGGTCATACTCTCAAGTAAGACACTACGCTGAGCCTCCCCGTCGGCTTGCGCTTTAGCGGAACGGGTTGGCGCTTTGTTGGCAACCTCGTTAAGCAATATCTTAATATTGACCTCGTGATCAGAACAATCGACACCCGCAGAGTTGTCAATAAAATCGGTAAACGAGGCACCACCTTTGAGGCCGAACTCTATGCGTGACAATTGAGTCATGCCTAAATTCCCCCCTTCACCTATAGTCTTGCAGCGAAGATCGCGCGCGTCTACACGCAGCGAGTCATTAGCTTTGTCACCCACAGCAGCATCGCTCTCGGTAACACTTTTCACATACGTGCCAATGCCGCCGTTCCAGAGGAGATCAACGGGTGCTTTTAACATCGCTGAAATAAGTTGATCCGGCGTAAGCGATTTCGCCTCTGTCGCAAATGCGGTGCGCATTTCGTCGGTGAGTACGATGGACTTTAAACTCCGCTCGAAGACACCTCCTCCACGCGATATCAAGTCGCTTTTGTAATCGGTCCACGAAGATCCGAGGTGTTCGAATAAGCGCCTGCGCTCTCGGAAACTCGCCGCGGCGTCTGGGGTTGGGTCGACAAAAATATGCAGATGATTAAACGCGCCTTTAAGCAAAGTTTTTGCCGACAGCAGCATGCCGTTGCCAAACACATCGCCAGACATGTCGCCGATGCCTATGACACTGAACTCTTCCTTTTGGATATCGATGCCGCGTTCTCTAAAATTTCGCTGCACAGAAATCCATGCGCCCTTCGCGGTAATTCCCATCGCCTTGTGGTCGTAGCCATTGCTTCCACCTGACGCAAACCCGTCGTCTAACCAAAAGCCGTAGCTTGCCGCAATGCCGTTTGCGATATCTGAGAAAGTCGCTGTTCCTTTATCGGCCGCGACAACCAGATAGGGGTCGTCCTCATCGAGGCGCAAAACGCGGTCTGGCGGGACTAGCATTCCGTCCTTGAGATTGTCAGTAATATCTAACAATCCAGCGATAAACGTTTCATAGGCCCTAACGCCTCTGGCCTGAAACTCAGCGCGATTGGCCACCGGCGTCGCATCTTTTACAACAAATCCGCCTTTCGCCCCGACAGGCACAATGACGGAATTTTTCACTTGCTGCGCCTTAACTAAGCCCAACACCTCTGTACGGTAATCTTCACGCCTGTCCGACCAACGCAGGCCGCCGCGGGCGACTTTTCCGCCGCGCAGATGCACGCCTTCGACCTTGCTTGAATAAACAAAAATCTCAAACTTAGGCAATGGCTTTGGCACACCCTCAATACGCTGCGGCTCGAACTTGAATGAAAAGTAGTCCTTCAGCTCGCCCGTAGCACCGAGTTGGAAAAAGTTAGTCCTTCGCATCGCATCGATAAGACCAAGATAAGCGCGCAGCACACTGTCCTCAGAAAGATTAGACACGCCATCGATTGCTTTGACGATGCGAGTTCGAACTTTCGCTACCAAACGTTTGCTTTTGTTAGGCTGAAACAGCACAGTGAATAACTCGACCAAATCGCTCGAAATTTTAGGATGAGACGACAGGGTCTCGGCAATAAAACCCTGGGAGTAATCGAAACGGATTTGCTTGAGGTAAGCACCGAGCGCACGCAGTAACGCTGCCTTTCGCCAGCTTAGCCCTGAATTAAGAACCAAGGCATTATAGGAGTCGTCTTCGACCCGCGCAGACCATATCGCGTAAAAAGCCTGTTCAAAAAACTCTCTACCCTCTGCCCTTAATGGAGAATTCGACTCGCTACGATAAACCAAGAAATCGTGAAGCCATATTCGCGGCCCAAGTTCGCTCGACTCGAGTGCGCAGTTACCCCGCAGAGGATAGGTGCTCTCGCTAATAATACGCAGACCCAGATTTTCCAAAATCGGGTCGACATCAGACAGCATGAGCTGACTCTCTATACTAAAAAGCTTAAAGCTAAATTCAGCGCGTTCTGCATGTGATCCCCTTAAATTTACAGCAACGTCGCCGGAACTCGCCACGGCGTTAATGAACCGCACATCCTCCACAGCTTCAGCAGCGGTGTACGCATCTTTATAGGCTGATGAGAAACACTCCGCGAACTGCCCGTATTGTTGCTGCGCCTCGTCTTCGGTGCCGACTTCACGTAGACGCTCCATGAAATCTTCTTCCCAGGGGCGTATGAGTTCGACAATTTCTTTTTCTAGCGCATTCTGATCGATCTTAAGCGCTCTGATGGACGGCACTCTAAATACCAGGTGAATGCGCGCCTGCGAGGATTCGGAAAGATAGGTATTAAAGTCAACATCTTCAGCTTGGAGCCTTTGCTGAAGTAGTGACTGAATCGCTAACCGCGATTTAGTATTAAATAGCTCGCGTGGGATATAAACCAGACACGAAACGAAGCGACCATAGAAATCTTTGCGGACAAATAATTTGCTGGTGCCAGTGTCGCGAATTTTGGTTATACCAATGGCGATATCTAAGAGCGCCTTACTGCTAACCTGAAACAACTCGTCTCGTGGAAAGGTATTGATGACCTGCAGCAGGTCTTTCATGTTGTGGCCATTCTTTGTATAGCCAGAATTCTCTAGCGCACGACTCACTTTTTTTCTCAGCAAGGGAATCGACAGCGCTTCTCTAAAATAGACAGACGACGTGTAGAGTCCGAGGAAACGGTGCATGTGAGTCACTTGCCCCGCCTTGTCGAACTCTTTAATCAAAACGTAATCGTAGTAAGCAGGACGGTGTACCTTAGAACGTTTCGAAGATTTCGCGAAACTAAGTAACTTAGGCCTGCGGATAAAATCGGCCGCGGCTCCGGGCAGAGAACTAACCTTCGTTTGCGACTTGAGTTCGGACTTGTAGCGCGAGACTCCTAACAGTGAATCTGACTCGAGCTCAATGATGCTTTCACCCGCTTTCTCGCGTATGCGGTATTTCTCGTAGCCCAAAAACGTAAAGTGGTTATCGATAAGCCATCCGATAAATTCGATAGACTCAGCGACGTTTTCCTCTGATACAGGCAGGTATTCGGCATTGGTGAGCAGGTTACGGCGTAGATTAGCCGCCGCCGAAGTCATCTCTTTGTAGTTACCGACTGCAGCACTGACATGGTTGAGGGCGTCGCGGAGCTCTGATTCGATCGGCTTCGAACGCTCGGTCCCCCATCGTGCGCAGGTGATGGTACAAAAAGATTCAGCGCTGTAATCATCGTCGCTCGACGTGGCGATGCCTATTAGCTGTCCAAAGCGGCCTAAACTATCCTTCGCCGCGCTTGTTTTACGCCTACCGCTAAACAACACCGTGTTACGTACTGTTTTAATCGTAGCGCCCGAACGCAGCAGCGCTTGGCGGAGTGAATCTACGATAAAAGGCTTGTCGTCCAGCAGCACCCGAACGACAGTCGTTGGCAACTGTCTGCCATTCTCCTCGAGCAGCCCCTCTTCAAAGGCGATGATCGGGCGACTAGATTTGCGCTCTTGGACGAAATACCAGGCCTGAACAATGTCAGCAATGATCAAGTCAGAAGATTTGACAGCAGATTCATCAGATGACGTATTCCCGAGATAACGTTTGGTGAAGCGGTGTAAAAGATCATCGTTCGCGGCTGACTTGCCACCTAAAGCCAAAGTAACTGCAGCTAAAATTGTGTCTAACTGTAACTCACGAGAACGTGATTCCTTGCTCATTGCCTACCTTCTCCACAACTTAGTTGGGCCTAAACGCTTGGCTCAGCCAGCACTCACCCACTCTGGCTCGAGGCGCGCCTAGACATCCAGTTGAAAACGGTTAAAATCGATGACCTTGCAAAAAAGCCCCACTATTTGAGACTTTACACTATGAGCCACCACGGAATAATAACAGAACTCAGGGAATGGTTATCGACGCAGATTATAGGTCAGGAGCGCCTCATAGATCGCCTGCTTATTGCACTTCTCGCGGATGGTCACCTGCTCGTAGAAGGCGCACCAGGGCTCGCAAAGACCAAGGCGATCAAGGACCTGTCGAAAGCCGTCGAAGGCGACTTCCACCGCATCCAATTTACCCCAGACCTATTGCCAAGTGACATTACTGGCACTGAGGTGTTTCGCCCGGAAGATGGCTCGTTCCGCTTCCAAAAGGGCCCAATTTTTCACAATCTTGTCCTCGCCGACGAGATTAACCGAGCGCCGGCAAAAGTGCAGTCAGCTTTACTCGAGGCAATGGCAGAGCATCAGGTTAGTGTTGGGCGCGAGTCTTTCACCTTGCCACCGCTCTTCCTAGTCATGGCAACCCAGAATCCGATCGAGCAAGAAGGCACCTACCCGCTGCCCGAGGCGCAGCTCGACCGTTTCCTCATGCATGTAGCGATAGGCTATCCCGACGCTTCTGCCGAACGCGACATTCTTAAGTTAGTCCGCAGCGAAGCCGCCAATGTCGCGACTGAGGTACCGAAGGAAATTCCACAAGACAGCCTTTTTGAGGCGCGACAAGAAATTCTTGCGATGCACATGGCACCGGAGGTTGAGGAATACATTATCCAGCTAATCATGGCGACTCGTGAGCCTGCGCAATACGGAGAAGACCTTGCCGGCTGGCTTGAATACGGCGCAAGCCCTCGGGGCACCATCTCCCTCGACCGCTGTGCACGCGCACATGCGTGGATTCAGGGCCGAGATTTCGTCAGCCCAGACGACGTACAAGACGTGCTCTTCGATGTACTGCGTCATCGCATTTTGCTCAGCTTCGAGGCGGAAGCGAGCGGCATAACCCCAGACCAAGTCTTGGAGACTATCCGTCAGCGCGTACCATCCGCTTAAGCCGAGAGTCTCAGAGAGCTAACCAATGGTCGCTAAATCGAAGCTCGATCCACAGCACGAGCGCTATCGAAGTCGAGGTGCGTTAATCACGCTGCCGCAGATGCTAATACAAAGACAGGCCGCGAAGGCGCTTGCCTATGTGTCCCACGCGCGTTCGATAGCGGGAATTTCAGGACTGCATTTATCCAAGATACGCGGCAGAGGTATCGATTTCGAAGAATTTCGCCCGTATCAAGCCGGTGACGATATTAGACTGATCGACTGGCGCGCCACTGCACGCACCGGCCGTGCCGTTACCAAAGTCTTCCGCGAAGAGCGCGAACGTCCGGTGATTATTGCGGTAGATCAATGCTCGAGTATGTTTTTTGGCAGCCAAGTCGCGTTCAAATCGGTTATCGCCGCTCAGGCCGCAGCGCTTTTTTGCTGGCTTGCAATAGACAATGGCGATCGCGTTGGCGGACTGGTTTTCTCGGACACCGACGCTAGCCTCGTCCGGCCGAAGCGCTCTCGTCGCTCGGCGCTCCACCTGCTCAACCAGATTTTTACGTTTAACCAGAAGTTAAATGCGAAGAAAGAAAACACGCCCGACTCAAAGCCGCAGTCTGCCGATTTTAGACCCGGTCTCGCGCACGCCTTGGGGCAGATACGCCGCATAACCAAACCCGGCAGCACACTTTACGTAATCTCCGATTTTGCCACCCTCGACGAGACAGCATTGCAGTACCTTAATCAGCTCTCGCGCCATAACAACGTAGTTTGCTGCATGGTTTACGATGCACTGGAGGAGAGCCTTCCAACACCGGGTGTATACAGCATTACCGATGGTTCGAGCAAAGGCTCAATCAATACACACAGCAGCAAAGCGCGCTCGCGCTACAAACAGCAATTTGAAGAGCGCGTGGCAACGATAGAATCAGATCTCGAACGCCTTAAAATTCGTTTGATTAAACTACGCACCAATCAACTCGTCGTGGAGCAAGTCCGAGAATGGATAGCGAAGAACTCCTAGCACAGCTAGCCGATATTCGACTGCCAGGCGAAATTAGCTGGTGGCCCCCAGCACCTGGGTGGTGGATACTCGCGGCGCTAGTACTCGTCAGCAGCGTCTTCGCGTGGCGTGCTTATGCACGCGCACGTGACACGAAATTACTGCTTAGATTCGCCCTTGCAGAGCTCGAACTTTGCATGACAAATTACAGACAACAGGCTGTCGGCAACGATTCTATAGCAGGGCTTAACTTGCTCAACGCAACCAACAGCGTGCTCCGCCGTGTCGCACTCTTTCATAATCCTCATTCGGCTATCGCAAGCCTCAGTGGCGACGACTGGGCACAGTTTCTGTCGCTTTCATCCACAAGCGCATCTCCACTGCTCACCGATTCTTTGCGCGAAGGGTTTGCAAGTGGGCGTTTCCAGCGCGAGCTAACAGTAGATGCAGAGGCACTTCACGCCTTCGCAATCGGCTGGATTAAAGATCAGTATAGCCGAGTTGGCGACACGCAATCGCCAACTGGTGCCGCTGACGTCTCGCCCTCTCGCACGGAGGCAAACGCCTAATGTTAGAGCTTACTTGGCCTTGGGTTTTCGTCCTGCTGCCCCTGCCGTATCTTGTGTACAGACTCGCGACGCGCGCGCCGCGTCAAGACGCGGCGCTATATGTCCCATTCTTTAGCATGCTCACGCGCCTCCAATCAGACAGCGAGAACATCAGCAATGGCCGGATATTGTCGGTTACCCTCTGCACAGTCATCTGGTTGCTTCTAGTTGCGGCCGGCACGCGTCCTCAATGGCTTGGTGATCCGGTTGAGCTTCCTTCCAATGGACGCGACCTGATGCTTTCAGTCGATATCTCCGGATCGATGGAAGCGCAAGATATGGTTATTGGTAATCGCCAAGTGTCGAGAATTTCCGTCGTCAAACGCGTCATCAGCGATTTCGTCGAACGTCGCGAGGGCGATCGGCTTGGCCTGATATTGTTCGCCGCTCACGCCTATATTCAAGCGCCACTTACCTTCGACCGCGAAACCGTGGGTACGCTACTCGAAGAAGCCGACATCGGCATAATCGAAGAATCGGCCACTGCGATAGGTGAATCTATTGGTTTGGGCGTGAAGCATCTGCGCACTCGCCCCGAGAATAGCCGCGTTTTAGTCTTGCTCACTGACGGCGTTAACAACTCAGGTGAGATAGATCCGCTGCAAGCTGGTCAGCTTGCAGCAATCGAAGGCATAAAAATTTATACAATAGGTGTCGGCGCAGACCAAGTTATACAGCGTTCGTTCTTCGGCGCTCGCGCAATAAACCCCTCTGCCGAGCTCGATGAAGCGGTACTGACTCAAATAGCAGAAGCGACGGGTGGGCGTTATTTTCGTGCTCGAGATGTGAATGACCTCGTCGAAATCTACGAAGAGCTCGACAGGCTCGAAGCGATAGAGCAGGACGATCAAACCTACAGGCCGACTAAGGTATTGTTCTATTGGCCGCTGGGCGCCGCACTCATGCTCAGCTTTTTGCTCGCACTGCTGACCATACCTTGGAGACTACTGCTCGGGATTGCTCCGCGCGGGACAGTTGATGAGTTCACCCAGGAGGCCCACTGATATGGAGCTTCTGATTCCCGTAAGCCTGATCGAGAATTTCCACTTCTTGCGCCCTCTTTGGCTGCTCGCGCTCATTCCAGCAGTTCTACTGCTAGCCGCTCTCTGGCGGCTTAACAGCAATGTGACTGCGTGGGACAGAGCGATTGATCAAGACTTACTACCCTATCTGCTGGATCGCAGTAAAAACGCCTCTCAGCGCACACCGCTCATCTTACTCTTGTTGGTTTGGTTGCTCACGAGCCTCGCTCTTGCGGGTCCGGTTTGGGAAAAGCTGCCGCAGCCGGTTCAAAAGCGCGAAGATGCGCTCGTCATCGTCCTCGACCTCTCGTTGTCGATGTTTGCACCCGATCACAGTCCAAGCCGCGTCGACCTCGCTAAACGCAAGCTGCGTGACATTCTCGCGCTGCGCAGCGAAGGTCAGACTGCGCTCGTCGTCTACGCCGGTGACGCGCATGCAGTGACCCCTCTCACCGACGATGTCGTTACCATTGAAGCACTCGTCCCCTCGTTAAACCCCAACATCATGCCTTTGTTCGGCAGCAATCCGGTCGAGGCGCTTGAGTTGGCTATCAGCCTTCTCAAGAACACCGATGGGGGCAGTGGCAAAATTTTGCTAATGACCGATGGAATCGCCGGCTTCGACGAAGAACAGCGCATAGCCGATTTGCTCGACGGCACCGATAACGAACTCTTGGTAATGGGAATCGGGACCGAAGAAGGCGCACCTATTCGCACCAACGATGGCAATTTCTTAACCGACGAGCGCGGCACCATTATCGTCCCACGACTCAATAAAAACCTGTTAACCTCGCTAGCCAACCGCGTAGGTGGACGCTACCACGATATCCAACTAGCCGATTCTGACCTTGCTTATTTACTGAGTGACATTAATCCACTTGGCGAGGAGTCTTTATCCGATGTCGAAGAAGAGTTCGACGTTTGGTATGAAATAGGTCCGTGGCTGCTTCTCTTAGTGCTTCCCGTTGCAGCACTCAGTTTCCGTCGCGGCTGGCTATTCTTGCTTCCCCTCTTTGTTAGCCTTGCGCTTGTGACACCTTCACAGCAGACCTATGCCGCAGACTTTGGCCCCACAGTCGATATCCAAATCAATGACGAAGGACAGCCTTTGCCTGACGAGGCCGAAGAGCAAGGCTTCAGCTTCGCCGAAGCTTGGAAGGGATTGTGGATGACACGCGATCAACGCGCAGCAGCCGCATTTGAGCGTGACGAACATAACGAGGCAGCAAGCCTATTCGAGGACAACGATTGGCGCGGCGCTTCCTCTTACCGAGGCGGAAATTATGAGGCAGCCGTTGCAGCGTTTGCAGCTAATGCCAGCGCCGATGGGCATTACAATCGCGGCAACGCGCTCGCCCAAAGCGGTAATTACGCCGAGGCGATCACTGCCTACAATCTCGCCTTAGCGCTTGATGAGCAACACGACGATGCGATCAAGAATAAAGAAATCGTTGAGCAGCTTTTAGAGCAGCAGCAAGCCGAAGAAGGCGAACAAGAAGAAGGCGACAGCGAAGAAAGCGACTCGGAACAAAGCTCAGAAAGCGAATCTGACCAGCAGGAAGAAAGTAGCGAGCAGCAAGATCAAGAGAGCCAAGAAGGCAATCAAGACGAACAAGAACAACAAGAACAGCAACAGCAGCAAACGCCAGAGGACCAGGAAAATTCTGAGTCTAACAGCGAACAGAACACGCCTAACGAGACCGAGAACGAAGAGTTCGAAGAGCAACAAGCGCTCGAACAATGGCTGCGCCGCATCGATGATGATCCGGGCGAATTACTCCGACGAAAATTCCGCTATCAGTACCGACAGCGACAGCTCAATGGAACTGCAAACTCAAATCAGAGCGGTGGCCAAATATGGTAAGACTAATCTCCGCCGCCCTCTTCGCCTTGGCAGTGTTTGCTAGTCAGGCGTTTGCTCAGCAGATAGAACTTAGCGTCGATCGTAACGAACTCGCGCGCGGGGAAACGCTTACCCTGACTATTCGAGTTTATGATCAACGCCAAGGTATGCAGCTAGATCTCACTCCATTGACTCAGGATTTCGACGTTCTCGGCACGCGCACCTCGAGTCAAATACGCAGCATTAATGGCGTAACCGAGTCTTGGACTGACTACGTCATCACCTTGTTCCCTGAGAAAGAAGGCGAGCTCAGTATCCCAGCGCTGTTGATACTGAATCAAACCACCGACCCAATCTCAATAAACGTGGTGAATGCCGGACCGCGCTCTAATCAGGGTGGCAACGATCTTTATCTCGAAATCGAGGTCAATAAAGACAGTGTCTATGTACAAGAACAGCTGCTGTTTACCGTGCGCCTTTTCTACACGATTAACGGAATCCGCAATCCGGTTTTTACCGAACTCGAGATGGAAGACACTGTCACTCAGCTGATCGGCTCTCCTAATCAGTACGAACGCTTGATAGAAGGTGAGCGTTTTGGCGTTTACGAAAAACGCTACGTCATCTTCCCTCAGCGCAGCGGCCCACTCCAAATTCCAGACATTCTATTCCGAGGAGAAGTAACCGACGGGTCGAGTAATTTCGTTTTTCGCAACATGAATACGCGCAGGGTCACAGCGTTCATCGAGGGCATAACCATTGAGGTTAAAGAGCGGCCTGCGTCTTTGCCCAGAGGCGAGGGCTGGCTGCCAGTGACTGGCCTTGCGCTCGAAGAGACGTGGTCTGGTGACCTAGGCACATTGAAAGTAGGCGACAGCGTTGTTCGCACTCTCACCCTCAGAGCCGAGGGTTTGGATGGCGCGGTGCTGCCGCCTTTCTCGCCAGAGAATGTCAAAGGATTGAATCTCTATCCAGACCCCGCGGATATTTCACGCACCTTCGTCGATGGCAGCATCGTAGGTACACGCATCGAGACTACTACCTATGTCGCCCTCGAGGCCGGAGTCATTGAAGTGCCTGCGCTGGATATCGCCTGGTGGGATGTTAATTCCGACTCCGCGCGCACAACATCGTTGCCCGCTACTCGCTTCGAAGTTGCTACAGTCGAAGGTGTCTTGCCTTCGGAACAAGCGATTGCCAGCACACAAGAGATTCAAGCGCTCTTGGAGCCAGAGCCCCTAGTCGATCAAGCGATGATAGACGCGCAGGCCGAGGCTGAATTTATAGCGATCGATGGTGGCCTCGTTCGATGGACGCAGTGGCTGTTGATCGCATTCGTGCTACTGCTTATTGCAATAATGGGTAAGCGTCGGTTCGGTGCAGCAAGCCAGCAGCTTTTCGCCGACTGGCGGGCGGCGCAATCCCCTGCTGCCAACGAGAAAGCTGCTTTTGCCGCGTTGAATGCGGCCTGCGCCTCGTCGAGCAACAAAGCGATTCGCGATGCGCTCATTACCTGGGCTAATCATTATTGCGCTGCTGAGATTAGAAGCATGGAGGACTTAGTACGGATGAGTCCTTCGCAAGAACTCACAGAGCAAGCAAAATCTCTGCAGTCGACGCTTTTTAATCCCCTGTCTGGAACACCTTTTGACAGCGCTCAGTTGAGGGCGTTAACTAAGAAGCTACGGCAAGCGAAACGCGTAGCGAGTCGCCGGCGTGAGCGCGAAGTGAAATATCAGCTTCCGTCTCTCTATAAAAGTTAACCAGACCAATGAGTTCCTCGCGCCTAGTCTATTCAACTGCCAGCGGCCTCGCAAGCCAGTCCTGCTCGAAATGCGGCAAGCAATTGCGAAAATGTCAGTGCGTGAAACAGACGCCCTCAGCGCCTAGCGATGGAATAATTAGAATCGGTCGTGAGACTAAAGGCAGAAAAGGCAAAGGGGTTTGCCTGATAAGCGGTGTGCCGCTTAAAGGCGAGGAGTTAGCGAGCCTTGCCAAGACCCTCAAGGCCCTGTGTGGCACCGGAGGCACCGTGAAAGACGGGGTTATTGAGATCCAAGGCGACCATAGGGAAGCCTTGAAAGCGGCGCTCGAGAAGCGCTTCGACAAGGTTAAATTAGCTGGCGGCTAAATATCATTATTGATATCGGCGATCTGCTCTTCCGAGTCATTCCCTTTGCCAGCCTTCTTTTCGGCCTTTGACAATTTGGCGTGATCATTGCGTTTGGTCTCAAGGCGCCGTAAGTAAATCTCGTCGACATCGCCGGTCACGTACTCGCCATTGAAGACCGAGCATTCGAAGGCTGAAATCTCGGGGTTGCCTTCAGAAGCCGCGGAAATTAAGTCTTCTAGATTTTGATAAATCAGCCAATCCGCACCAATCGCCTCTTGCACTTCAAGCTCGGTCTTACCCGATGCGATTAGCTCTGCTGCTGCGGGCATGTCGATACCATACACGTTCGGGAAGCGAATGGCGGGCGCTGCTGAGGCAAAATAAACTTTGTTGGCGCCTGCATCACGCGCCATCTGGATAATTTGCTTACAGGTCGTTCCGCGTACAATCGAGTCATCAACGAGTAAGACGTTTTTACCCCTAAACTCTAGGTCTATCGCATTCAGCTTTTGTCGAACACTTTTATGGCGTTGACTCTGGCCCGGCATAATGAACGTGCGCCCGATGTAGCGATTCTTAACGAACCCCTCGCGATACTTAACACCCAGCCTATTAGCAAGTTCGAGTGCAGAGGTGCGACTCGTATCAGGAATCGGGATGATAACGTCGATATCATGATCGGGCCGCTCGGCGAGCAGTTTATCGGCAAGCTTCTCACCCATACGCAGCCGTGCTTTATAGACAGAAATACCGTCCATTAGAGAGTCTGGTCGTGCGAAATAAACGTGTTCGAATATGCACGGGGCATGCTCGCCGGGCTCTGTGCAAACCTGCGTATGCAGCATCCCCTTCGCGTCGACATAGACTGCCTCACCTGGCGCGACATCCCGCTCTATTGTAAAACCCTGAGAGTCTAACGCGACGCTCTCAGAGGCGATCATGTATTCACGGCCAGATCCGTCGGCCTTATCGCGATAGCCATAAACCAATGGCCTAATGCCATTACGATCGCGAAAGCCCACAATGCCATAGCCGGTGATCATAACCAGTGCAGCAAAACCGCCACGGCAGCGATTGTGAACGCCGGCTACCGCGGCAAAGATATCCTCGGGAAGAGGCTTCATTTTGTTTCGACGCTGCAATTCATGTGCAAAAATATTAAGCAGCACTTCGGAGTCAGAGTCAGTATTGATATGCCGAAGGTCTTCTTTGAAGAGATCTCGGCTGAGCTCTTTGGTATTCGTAAGATTACCATTGTGAGCCAAGGCTAAACCGTAGGGACTGTTAACATAGAATGGCTGCGCGAGTGCTGGGCTAGAAGAGCCAGCGGTTGGATAGCGCACATGCCCTATTCCCATCTGGCCGGTAAGCCTGCGCATATGGCGCGTGCGGAAGACATCTTTTACAAGACCGTTGTCTTTGCGTAAATTCAGTTTGCCGTTATCACAGGTCATAATACCCGCCGCGTCTTGGCCTCTATGCTGGAGTACGGTCAATGTGTCGTAGAGACAGACACCGATATCATTGTCGGATACAACACCCACTAAACCGCACATATTTCTCTCCAGAGACTTCGAACGAGATTTAAATTTTACACTACACGCTGCGAATCCACGCGCGTTAAAAGCATTAAAACGAGAGCCTAGATCATCTTGCCCCGCTCTTGCGAGGCAGCAACCGGCTGTAAATATTCAGCAGCAATAGCCATCGCTTCTTGAGCCCTGGCAATCGAGAGCGATTCAACCCAGAACTGCCTCGTGCCCACGAAGGGCTCCGCGAAATAAATAACCACCATAAGCACCAGCACACCTCGAGCGAGACCGAACACGCCACCGAGCAATCTGTCGATAAGCCTGAGTCCCGTAAACGTAAGAAGTTTCTGCAGAAGCGCGATTAACCCGCTCCCAAGAATCATCACAGAAATAAACAAAACCGCGGAGGCAATGGCAAGGCGAACAACACCATTGTCGATAATACTTTCGAGCTGTAACGCAGCAAGGCCACTGTAGAGACGCACAGCGACGATAGCCAAAATCAGGGAGGCGATAGAAAAAACTTCTTTAACGATTCCGCGCCAGAGACCGAGCAATCCTGACAGGGCGATTAAGGCGATTATCGCTGAATCGATTTGACCAATGGACTGAGCGAGGGCGGAAGGCATATTACCTTAGCTCCTCACGCTCATAGCGCTTGACCAACGGTGTAAGGTTAAGCTTCGCGGCGAGTTCAGTCAGCAAGCGGTCGGCTTCTGCTCTATAGATGACTGGCCCAACGAGAATCGTAGACATTTCGCGCCCGTCACGCTGTGACTTTCTCTCATAGGCCCTGTAGTCATCTGCTAAAAGCTCCCGCAGCAGCGCACTCGCGTTGCCAAGGTCGCCGAATGTGCCCAATTGAACTACCCATCCGTCGGGCAAGCCAGCCGCATTCAGGCTCGGGTTAGCGTCCGCTTCAGCACCCCGGGCTATCTCTGCGTCCGCGACTGTGTTTTCCTGAGATTCGGCGGTAGATAGTTGATTAGATTGAGGTAATTCAATAATCCGCGATTCGCGTTCGCTGGAGTTGCTGGCATTACTAGCACTAACAGCGACAGCGGGGTTATCAACAACGGCGCGGCTAGGCACATCGCCAACCATAACGGGACGGCTTTGCTGCGGTTGCGGTAATAACGTGATAATCGGGCGTTCGGGGATGCGGCTCTCAACCTGCGGTTGGTAACTGCCCTCTCCGTCAAAGAGTTGTGGGAGGATAATCAGCGCGAGAGCCAGCAGGACGATGGTACCAACGACCCGTCTTTTGCGTCCTTTGCTTACCTCTTGAGGATCCTGCTGCAATGCCTCTGCCTCGCTCGACTTAGAGTCTCTGTGTAATAGGCTTCCTAGCCTTGTATGCTACGCTTCAATTTATTCGACAGCTAGCTCATAGCGACCAAGGTCAGGCAATGCAGCAACCTCAGCTAGCGTATGAAAAGAGCCGGTAACAACGACGACCGTCTCCTCATTCGGGCCCTCATCACACGCAGCTCTATACGCGGGCAGGACCGAATCGAAAAACTTAATCTCAGCAGTGGGAAGTGTGCTGCTAATCCGCTTGTTGATTTCTGTGGCAGCAAGAGCGCGAGCACCTTCGAAGGCGGCAATATACCAGATATCGACTAAGGGGTCTAAAGCCCGCACCATATCTTCGATATTCTTGTCTGCCATCGCAGCGAGCACTAAGCGAATTTTGAGTGGCTTACCCGGTGCAGGAAGCGACTCGGGGCTCTTAGCCGAGTAGCTCGCCCTTAAACGCTGCGCGAGCAATTCAGCAGCTGCAACATTATGCGCCGCATCCAAAATGACCAAGCGACCGCTACCTGAGTCACGCCTCTTTTCGAAGCGGCCACCCAAATGCAGCCCTCTCAACGCATTGCGCAGAATCTCTGCAGCGGGAAGCGCGTTCAGGCATGCCAATGCCTGCAGTGCGCCGACCACATTGTCGAGAAACAGATGGGGCAATGGCAATGCCTCGCGGCGCTGAATGCTACCGTTACAGCTCTGCCCCTCGAAACACCACTCACCTGGTGACGTTTGAACGCTGAAGTGCGTGTCGATTATGAGCGGAGTAACCCCGAGAGACGCTGCGCGCGCCAAAACACTGGCGGGTGGATCGCGATCACAAAAGACGAAGGGTGTTGCAGCACGAAGAATACCCGCTTTTTCCGCGCCGATGTTCTCGCGCCCTTTGCCCAACCAATCTTCATGATCGAGTGCAATATTAGTAATGACACAGCAGTCCGGATCGATGAGATTAACCGCGTCTAGGCGGCCACCTAGGCCAACTTCGAGCAGCGCGAAGTCCACTTTTGCGTCGGCGAACAGCATTAGTGCAGCAAGTGTCGTAAATTCAAAATAGCTTAACGATTCGGGCTCACGCTGCGCTTCTATGCGCGCAAAGCAGTTGACGATTGCCGCATCAGCCACCTCCTCACCCTGAAGGCGAATGCGCTCGTTGAATCGAAGGATATGGGGTGAGGTATACGCGCCTGTCGAGTAACCCGATGCCTGCAGCACTGTCTCGAGGGTTTTTACCGTCGACCCTTTGCCGTTAGTGCCCGCGACGGTGATCACGTTCGGCGCTGGCTTAGAAAGCCCAAGGCGTGAAGCTACTCGGCTGACGCGTTCCAGACCGAGTTCGATTTCGCGAGGATGTATCTGGGAAATGAACGCGAGCCACTCATCGAGACTCGCTTTGTCATGCGGTGCTGCGTGTTTAATAGGCGTCACTGTCGCCCTCTAGTTTGCAGAGTCTTGCTGATTCTCAGAGGCTAGAGGAGACAGACTGTCATTCTCTCCGACCGCATTCGCGCCCTTCTCTTCCACGTCTGCCAATGGCTCTTTCGCTCGTCGTGAGTGCATAAGCTTGTCCAGAAGAGAAGCTACTTTAGAGGGGATATCTCCTCGGGGCACAATCATATCAATCGCCCCATGCTCGAGAAGAAACTCGCTGCGCTGGAAGCCTTCGGGCAGCTTTACCCGAACAGTTTGGCGGATGACATCAGGACCGGTGAAACCGACGAGGGCATTGGGTTCAGCAATATTGATATCCCCAAGCATCGCGAGACTCGCCGACACACCGCCGTAGACAGGGTCTACAAGAATTGAAATATACGGAAGCCGCATCTGCTTGAGCCGCTCAAGCGCGGCAGAGGTTTTAGCCATTTGCATCAATGAAATGAGCGCTTCCTGCATGCGCGCACCACCACTGGTTGAAAAACACACGAGCGGCAATCCCTCTGCTATGCAGGTGTTGACGGCCTGTGTGAATTTCTCACCAACTACCGCCCCCATCGAGCCACCGATGAAATTAAATTCAAAGGCAACGGTCACTAAGGGGTGACCTCCTAGGGTTCCGCGCATAGCGATTAATGCATCTTTCTCACCGGTCGCTTTTTGTGCTGCAGTGAGTCTATCTTTATAGCGTTTAAGGTCTTTAAACTTCAATAAATCGACAGGAGCAAGGTCGGCAAACAGCTCAGTTTGGCTGCCTTCGTCGAGAAAAAGATCTAGGCGACGGCGGGCAGTTACACGCAGATGATGATCGCATTTAGGGCAAACGTCTGAGTTTTCGCTCAACGATTTTTCGTAAAGCATGGCGTCACAACGAGGGCATTTCTTCCAAACGCCCTCGGGCACTGCTGATTTCTTACCATCGCGAGAGCCGCTCGCAATCGAAGGTAATATCTTATCAATCCAACTCATCGACTCGCCCTTTGTAGAAGTCTTTAGTAGATCTTTTTTCTGCCGCTTATCTTGCGTCTTTTCTCTGCACGCCAGTTCTCTGTACGTTAGATCTCGTCTAACGCCCCGCGCGCGCTCTTAATTACCTCGGTCACGTGGGCCAATTGCTGCTCCGTCGCAGAATCATTCGAAGGCAATTTCTCGATGCGTTCGACCAGCGCGCTGCCTATGATAACACCCTCTGACAGTGCGCCCATCGCGCGTGCACTATCAGCGTCTTTTATTCCAAAGCCTATAACGATTGGCAGCGCTGTCAGCTTTCTTAATTTATCAATACTCAATCGTACTGATTCAGTATCGAGTAGCGCGGCGCCGGTGACTCCCTTGAGAGAAACATAATACAAATAGCCGGTGCAACATGCCGCGATCTGCTCGCAGCGGGCATCGGTCGTAGTCGGCGCAACTAAGAAGATAGTGTCAATTTGCCTATCATGTAATACACCTCGCAGTGCATTCGATTCGCTAGGCGGCATGTCTACCACTAGCACGCCATCGACACCCACATGGCTCGCTCGATCGGCGAAAACCTCATAGCCCATAATCTCGACCGGATTGAGGTAGCCCATCAGCACTATCGGGGTGATTTTATCAACAGCTCGGAAGTCGGCGACAAGATCGAGCACTTTTGCAAGATTAGTGCCTCCTGCGATCGAGCGCTCCACACCTCGCTGGATAACCGGCCCATCTGAGCTCGGGTCACTAAACGGGACGCCGAGTTCGATTATATCGGCGCCTTCGGCTACAAGCTTATGGAGCAGCCTGAGGGTCGTCGGAAGATCTGGATCGCCAGCAACGACATAGGGTATTAATAACTTTCGGCCTTGCTGCGCGGCTGCTGCGCTTACTTCGCTAATGCGACTCATAGTATTCCTAACCTGTCCGTCTCTGCCTGCTAGTGTCAACTTGCCCGGCGAGAAATATCCCTATTCTAAAGCGTAAGGCCTTCTAATTTCGCGACCGTCTGAATATCTTTATCGCCGCGGCCCGATAAATTAATGACGATTGATTGCTCCGGCGCCATAGTCGCCGCTAAACGCATCGCGTAGGCCACTGCATGCGCAGACTCAAGCGCCGGTATTATACCCTCAAGACGAGTTAATTGATGAAAAGCCTTCATGGCTTCTGCATCGGTCGCATTCACGTAATTCACTCGCTTGAGGTCTTTCAGCCAAGCGTGCTCAGGCCCAACGCCCGGGTAATCAAGCCCCGCAGAAACAGAGTGGGTTTCCATTATTTGGCCACCCGAATCAGTCATCAGATACGTCCGGTTTCCATGCAACACGCCCGGAACACCAGCACTAAGCGGTGCAGCATGGCGCCCTGTTTCAACACCGTCGCCTCCCGCCTCGACACCGTACATCGCCACAGACGAGTCGCTGAGGAATGGATGGAACATGCCAATTGCATTGGAGCCGCCGCCTACGCAGGCTACCAGCGCATCAGGCAGTTGTCCGATCTGCTCGAGTGACTGCTCGCGCGTCTCGCGTCCTATGATGCACTGAAAATCTCTGACTATCTGTGGGTAAGGATGCGGTCCGGCTACAGTGCCTATAATGTAATAAGTAGAATCTACGTTTGTCGCCCAGTCGCGCAGCGCCTCATTCATCGCATCTTTAAGCGTGCGCGATCCAGATTCCACAGAGACGACCGTCGCGCCAAGCAGCTTCATACGGTAGACATTCGGCGCCTGTCGCTGAATATCTTCAGCGCCCATGTAGACGAAGCATTCAAGACCGAGGCGCGCGGCGACTGTAGCGCTAGCAACACCGTGCTGGCCGGCGCCAGTCTCGGCAATTATGCGCGTCTTGCCCATTCGCTTCGCGAGGAGTGCCTGACCGATAGTGTTATTCACCTTGTGTGCGCCGGTGTGGTTGAGGTCTTCACGCTTGAGGTAAATGCGTGCGCCACCTGCCGCCGCTGTGAGCCGCTCGGCTAAGTAAAGAGGCGAGGGTCGGCCGACATAGTATTTAAGGTCATAATCGTACTCCGCCCAAAACTCTGGGTCCTTCGACACCTCCTCATAAACCCGAGAGAGTTCCTCGACTGCGGCAATAAGAGTCTCTCCGACGAAAGTGCCGCCGTAAGGACCGAAATGGCCAAGGCTATCTGGACCTGCGAAACCAATTGAGTCTTGTTGTGTATCAGGCACGTCTTACTCCTTCAAAAAACTGCTTCATCTTGTTAATGTCTTTACGACCTTTCGTCGCCTCTATTCCGGAACTCACGTCGACCCCGAAAGGCGCTACGCGAGTAATCGCAGCCCCCACGTTTTCAGGATCCAGCCCTCCGGCCAATATCATTTTTTGTTTGCTCTTCGCACTCAACGCAGCGGCCTGCGACCAGTCGAAACTATACCCTGTTCCGCCGTAATCCTGCGCATCGAATGTATCGAGCAACACATACTGAGCGCTTTCGTAGACACTAAAAGAAGCCTCGATTGACGCTATGTCGGCAGACTCTGATACACCCAAAGCTTTGAGATAAGGCTCGCCAAAACTTGCGCAAAAAGAAGGCTCCTCGCGTCCATGAAACTGCAGTAGGTCGATGCGGCCAGACGCAAGGACTGCCTCTACTTCTTCTTTTTTAGGGTCGACAAACAGGGCGACCACTTTTGTGTCTTGCAGCTCGTTTGGCAAGACCTGCTCAATGTCGACTGCATCGATCGATCTTGAACTGGGCGCGTAGAAAACCAAGCCAATGGCATCGACTCCCAGCTCTACCGCGGCATTCACTTCTTGAATCTGTTTGAGTCCGCACATCTTAATCCAAGTCTTTGCCAAGCGACTTCACTCCTTTTGTGTCGTGCGGGCTAGTGTTGATAGCGCGTCTATATCCACAAAGGGTGGTGCTAGGACACCTTTCGGCAGACCCGATGACGGCGGATACTTAACTTGCACCAGATAGAGCCCATGTGGGGCAGCAGTCATGGCTGCCTCGCATCGGTTGCGTAGTGCGAGCAGCTCTGCAATCCAGGTCACCGGCTTTTGCCCCCTGCCAATAACCAGCAAACTCCCTGCGATGTTTCTCACCATATGTTGGAGAAACGCATTCGCCTCTATATCAATGAGCACGAAGTCGTTGTGCGAACTTACCGTCACCTTATGTACGTTACGATTGGGCGTACTGGATTGGCAGCCTGCGGCCCTAAAACTGGTGAAGTCTTGTTCGCCGAGCAAGGCCTGCGCAGCAGAATCCATCGCCTCAACATCGAGCTTAAAAGGGATGTGAGTGACGCGTCCCTCGAGGATCGCGCTCGCCTGCTTGCGCGTATAGATAACGTAGTGATAGCGCCGAGCCTCGGCTGAAAAACGTGCATTGAAACCGTTATCTACCTCGCGCGCCCAAAGCACTCGAATAGAGCGTGGTAACAGGCTATTAACCCCGCGAGTCCAGGCTTTCTCGCCTCTGTCCTGCGCGCATTCGAAATGAACCACTTGGCTCGTTGCATGGACTCCAGCATCTGTCCGCCCTGCACACGTGACACTCACATCGTGCGCTGCCACGGTAGACAAGGCCTTTTCTACCTCTTGCTGCACGGTGACAACCGAGGTGTTCCCCTTGCTGCCCGCCGCGGATTGCCTCTGCCACCCGTTATAGCGGGAGCCATCGTATTCGATAGCGAGCGCTATTCGGCATTTTTCTATGGCGGGTCTAGATCCGGCGAGCTCCTCTTGAAGGTCAATGCTCAAAAGCCACTGTCTCCTTTACTCCGCTCGGCTATCGCATTGACTAACGCCAACAGTTTCTGTGCCTCGACTTTATGCGTTTCTCCGCCCTCATCTAGCACTTCGAGTAGAATTTCGGCAGCCCCCGCATTGTCACCCATCTTATGATACGCATAGGCAAGCTCTAGGTTAGTGGCAGCCTCGTCTTCATCGATCACGTTCGCAGCAGCTGGTTTAACAGCCTCTAGAACCTCATCTTGGGCGCGAAAAATGAGCTCTTCCGGATCGAAGGCCGGCTGTATAGGCTGGTTGCTCGCCTGAGGCTTAACACTGCCTGCTCCGCTCTCCTCTTCTGCAAGAATAGACAGTAGTTCTTTGTCCAATTCGTCCTGCATTCTCTTGCTCGCTACATCTGCTCCATCAGCTGAACCAAAAGTCGGCTCGGCTTTGGGCGTCTGTTCACCGCCGTTCCCCTCCGCAGCTTCTGTCTGCGGCGCAGCCGAGTCGCCTGACTCATTGCTCTGCGCATCAAACTTGATCACATCAACCTCGCCATCGGCCTCATGGTTATCACGACTCCTTCGGAGGAGAAGCAATACGAGCAGGACAATGGCGATACCTGCCGCCACCGCTGCCAAGAGAGGTTGGCCCAAAAATGCCGACGCATCGCGCACAGAGGACGCTATGGGAGGAGTGGCGGCAACCTCGTTATCTCGCGCTATCGCAGCGGCGGCGAGCGACTGGGCTAATTGAGCAAGCTGTTCGTCTTGCAGTCTGATAATCTCCTGCGCCGCAGTAATCTGACGTTCAATCGCCTCTAACCTCGAAATGAAATCAGCTCTTTCTCGCGCCGCACGCGCAACCTCTTCCTGGCTCAGAGCAAGCTGATCCTCAAGCTCTTGGATACGCGCATCGAGCGCTGAGTTTTCGCGTTCAAGGTCTGTAGTATTGGTGACAACGACACTGAGTTGACCGCCAGAGGGAACTGCTGGCTCAGCGCTCAAATTCACGCTAGCAGGCGCCTCTTCGACGACGTTACCTGCCGCCTCTTGGTTTTGACGCCTAACCGCCTCGAGCGCCTCAGCCGCGCTCAGAGCCGAAATCTGCTCTGCAGTAGGCAGGCGCAAGATCTCGCCGGCATAGAGCCGATTAATATTTCCGCCCCCAAAAGATCGCGGATTGAGGCGCTGGATAGCCAGCATTGTCTGTTGCACCGTAACGCCTTGATTCGGCCTTGCTGCCATCGCAATGCTGTAAAGCGTGCTTGATCGGTCAGTGCTGACGGTAACCGGTGTCACGTCTGATGCAGTGCTCTCTGCTGCAGGCTCAGGATTGGCGGCGACGTCAGGTGTTGCCGCTAGCTCATTCTCGGCGAACACCGGGGGGTCGAGCAAAATAGTGTGCTGAGTCAGCACGCGCCCACTTGGCCAGCGTGTGTCGAGCACTATCTCAAGATAGGCGGCACGAACAGGGGATGAAGAGGTGAGTCGAGCATAGGCGCCGTCGGCGTCAACACCCGTAACGATGTCGATTTGCGGGAAATTAGGCGCAAAATCGACACCAAGACGTTCGAAATTCTCCCCCGCGGCGACCGCTATTTGTACTTCTTCGAGCGGCGTCGAGCCGAGGTCTATCAGCTGAATACGAACGCTTAGAGGCTGGTTGATCGCGGAGTCAGCTCGCAGCTGCCCCAAGCCGACTGCCCCCGCGTTGCCCGCAAGCAGGAGGCAGCCAAGGGCGGTAATGACCGCTGAGATGTTTCGCTTCATAGCGCTATTTCTCTGAGTCTGGAAATGATTGAACGTTGATATCGCAGACCCGGCTGGGACATTAACCCCAGCCGAGGCCTCTAGCCGGCTAAAGATACGATTTGATTAGCACTTCGGCAATTTGCACTGAGTTAAGCGCTGCGCCCTTTCTCACGTTGTCCGAGACTATCCAAAGGTTCATTCCGTTAGCCATCGAAATATCTTTGCGTATGCGCCCCACAAAAACAGGATCTTTACCAGAGGCGTGTTCGACGGCTGTTGGGTAGCCACCATCGACGCGCTCATCGATAACTTTTACGCCCTTAGTTTTTGACAGCAGTTCGCGCACCCTATCTTCTGAAATTTCGGCATGAGTCTCCACCTGTACCGCTTCCGAATGCCCGTAGAAAACAGGTACTCTGACACAGGTCGCACTCACCGCAATCGACTTATCACCGAATATTTTCTGCGTCTCCCACACCATTTTCATTTCTTCTTTGGTGTAACCGTTGTCGAGGAAAACGTCTATTTGCGGCAACACGTTGAATGCGATTTGCTGAGGATAGACCTCGGCCTTAGCTTCGCGCCCGTTGAGCAGTTCAGCTGTTTGCTTAGCAAGCTCTTCGATGGCGGGCTTGCCAGCGCCGGACACAGCTTGGTAAGTCGCCACGCTAATTCGCTTAATACCGACGGCATCGTGAATTGGCTTTAGCGCGACCAGCATCTGAATAGTCGAGCAATTCGGATTCGCAATAATGTTTCGTGTTGTATAGCCCGCAATCGCTTCAGGATTAACCTCGGGGACGACGAGGGGAATGTCGTCGTCATAGCGGAAATGTGATGTGTTGTCGATAACCACGCAGCCCGCAGCAGCCGCTTTAGGCGCGTAAACCTCTGAGATACTCCCGCCCGCAGAAAATAAGCCGATTAGTGCCTTCGAAAAATCGAATTCAGCAAGATCGGTCACCATGATTGGTTTATTTCTAAACATCAACGTCGCGCCTGCAGAGCGTTCACTCGCTAGAAGATAAAGCTGCCCGACAGGAAAATCGCGCTGTTCCAAAATCTCAATCAATGCTTCACCAACAGCACCAGTCGCACCGACAATCGCTACGTTTACTTTCTCACTCATTGCAATTACTCACTAAAATCGAACCACGTGTAGGTATCTAATGATTAGAGCGGCTCGCGATAAATCGCGCGCTCAAAATCAATTTGACAGCGTAAAGTACCAAGGAGACTTCGCACGCCACGTCGTTTCGAAGGCAGCAATAGCCGCCGAATCCTCGAGTGTCAGGCCGATATCATCGAGCCCGTTAAGCAGACAATGTTTACGGAACTGATCGACTTCGAAAGGGAGTTCTTCGCCATTGGGCTTGCGCACGACTTGCGCGTCGAGGTCTACCTCGAGCTGATAGCCTTCCGTTGCCTCAACCTCGGCAAACAAACCGTCAATGACCGCTTTGTCGAGGACAATGGGTAGCAACCCATTTTTGAAGCAGTTGTTGAAAAAGATGTCAGCGAAACTCGGGGCGAGTATCGCCCTAAATCCGTAATCGTCTAGCGCCCAAGGCGCGTGTTCGCGGCTAGATCCACAGCCGAAGTTTTCTCGAGCTAGCAACACATTGGCGCCCGCGTATCGAGGTTGATTCATCACAAAATCTTTGTTCAGAGGTCGCGCGCTGTTATCCGCGTCAGGTTCGCCTTTATCGAGATAACGATGCTCATCGAAAAGATTGGGACCAAAACCCGTCCGCTTAATTGATTTAAGAAACTGCTTTGGAATAATAAAATCGGTATCAACGTTGGCGCGATTTAAGGGGAGAACGACGCCCTTCTCACTGCTAAATTTTTGCATGGTTAAGCTCCTTAAATTCTAAATATCGCGTACGTCGACGAAATGTCCGTGGATAGCAGCGGCGGCTGCCATGGCTGGGCTTACCAAATGAGTACGGCCGCCGAACCCTTGTCGACCCTCGAAATTACGATTGGAGGTTGAGGCACAGTGTTTCCCATCACCCAGTTGATCCGCGTTCATCGCCAAACACATCGAACAGCCTGGCTCGCGCCATTCGAGCCCCGCCTCTATAAATATCTTGTCGAGACCTTCATCTTCAGCCTGCTTCTTAACCAGACCCGAACCTGGCACGACCATCGCTAGCTCAATAGTCGAGGCGACTTTTTCCCCTTCGACTACTTTCGCAGCAGCACGTAAATCTTCGATACGCGAGTTGGTACATGAACCGATAAATATTGTATCCAGCTTAATATCTTTTATTGCGCTACCGCCTTTGAGCCCCATGTATTTAAGCGATTGCATAATACTCTCGCGGCGCGAGGCATCCTGCTCGAGTGCTGGATCGGGAATCGTGCCGTTTACCGAGACCACCATCTCGGGCGAGGTTCCCCAAGTAACTTGAGGCTCAATCTCTGCCGCGCGAAGCTCAACGACTTTGTCAAATGTGGCATCGTCATCGCTGCGCAGCGTGAGCCAAGCCTCAACCGCACCATCCCAAATCTCCCCTTTCGGAGCAAATGGGCGCCCTTCAATGTAGTCTATAGTCGACTGATCTACAGCAATAAGGCCAGCGCGAGCGCCCGCCTCGATAGCCATATTACACACAGTCATACGGCCTTCGATGCTGAGCGCCATAATGGCATCGCCACCAAATTCGATCGTATAGCCGGTTCCGCCCGCCGTACCTATTTTGCCGATGATAGCCAAAACGATGTCTTTCGCTGTCACGCCTGTTTGCAGCTCGCCGTCTACCCGCACGAGCATATTTTTGGCTTTCTTCGCCATCAGGCACTGAGTCGCTAATACATGCTCGACCTCCGAGGTGCCAATGCCATGCGCAAGCGCGCCGAGTGCGCCATGTGTCGAGGTATGCGAATCACCACAGACAATTGTCATGCCCGGAAGCGTTGCGCCCTGTTCAGGACCAACAACGTGAACGATACCCTGACGAATGTCGTCCATGTTCATCTCGAGAATGCCGAACTCGTTGCAATTGTCGTCGAGCGTCGTCACTTGAATCTTAGAGATGGGGTCTAAAATGCCATCGATGCCAGCGCGTCGTTCTGCCGAGGTCGTTGGGATATTGTGGTCGGGGGTGGCGAAATTCGCGTCTGCACGCCAAGGCTTGCGCCCCGCTATTCGTAAACCTTCGAAAGCTTGAGGAGACGTAACTTCGTGGATTAGATGACGATCGATGTAGATCAATGCGGTGCCATCTTCGCGCTGTGTCACCAAATGCGCATCCCAAATTTTGTCGTATAACGTCTTGCCGCTCATAGTCTCATCCTGCCGATTACTTAATCTAAATTATAATGCTTTCTAGATAACCAATTGATTAAATTTTTAAATTATTTTTTTTAATTCGCTTTTCGCCCATCTGACCCCGGTCCCGCAAGAGATGATCGATTAACACAAGAGCCATCATCGCCTCGGCGATTGGCGTCGCCCTGATTCCTACGCAGGGGTCATGGCGTCCGGTAGTAATCACCTCAGCGGGCTTGCCATTGATGTCAATAGACCGCCCCGGCAACCGGATGCTCGACGTTGGCTTAAGCGCAATACTCGCCACGATGTCCTGTCCGCTCGAAATGCCACCCAGCACACCGCCTGCGTTATTACTTAAAAAGCCTGTCGGAGTCATCTCATCGCGGTGTTCGCTGCCTTTCTGCGCAATCGAGGCGAAGCCTGCGCCTATTTCGACGCCTTTCACTGCGTTAATGCCCATGAGCGCGTGGGCCAAATCTGCATCCAGACGATCAAAAATTGGCTCACCGAGACCGGCGGGGACATTGGTCGCGCAGACGTCAATCCGAGCGCCTATGGAATTACCCTCTTTGCTCAATGCAGCCATATAGGCTTCCATCTCAGCAACTTTGCTCGCATCGGGGCAAAAAAACGGGTTACGTGCAATCTCAGCGCGATCCACAGACTCGATTTTAATCGGCCCAAGTTCACTCAGATAACCATAAATCTCAATGCCACATGCCTGTGCGAGGTACTTTTTAGCCACCGCTCCTGCTGCCACGCGCATCGCAGTCTCGCGCGCCGAAGATCGGCCGCCTCCGCGGTAATCGCGTGTGCCGTATTTCACTTGATAAGTGTAATCGGCGTGCGCAGGTCTGAACTGGTCTTTAATTTTGCCGTAATCTTTGGAGCGTTGATCAGTATTATGTATCAGCAAACCAATCGGGGTACCGGTAGTTTTTCCTTCAAACACACCAGACAATATCTGCACCTCATCGTCCTCGCGGCGCTGAGTTGTAAAGCGTGACTGTCCCGGCTTGCGTCGATCAAGATCGTGCTGCAGATCGGCGCTGCTCAGTTCAAGCCCAGGAGGGCAGCCATCTATAACGCAGCCGAGCGCAGGCCCATGGCTTTCGCCAAAGCTGGTGACCGTGAAGAGCTTACCAAAGGTGTTTCCGGACATCGTTTCGCGCATCTCTCTTGGTGGACGAATTTAAACGGCAGCTTTAGGGGCTGACTCAAGGGGCCAACTCACTAATACTTATCGATAACGGAAAGCCGAGGGCGTCAAGCCGTTTAATAAAAGCCGCGTAACAAAAGCCCTGCAGTATACACTAGTTGAATTGGTCCCTGTAGCGGAGCAGTTCGTCACGCGTTATCGCAAGAACACCCTCTCCCCCATGGGCAAACTCGAGCCAGAGAAGAGGCACCTGCGCCAGACGGGCGCTGAGCTGCTCAACGCTGTAGCCGACCTCCATCACAAGCACTCCGCCATCAGACAGATAGTCTGGTGCTTCGCGCAGTATCTGAAGGGGAATAGCAAGACCGTCATCCTCACTGATCAAGCCCAGCGACGGTTCGTGCGAGTATTCCGGCGGAAGTTCGAGCACCTCCTCTAGCGGCACGTAAGGCGGATTGCTCAACATGAGGTCGTAGCGCCCCTCAAGTGCTTCGAATAAGTTTGATTGCCTTAGACTTACTCTGTCGGCAAGCGTGTGCAAACTGACATTCTCGCGCGCGAGCGCTAGGGCGTCTGCGGAGAGGTCGGCCAGATCGACTCGCGCAAGGCGAAATTGATGGGCCGCGAGTATGCCAATACACCCGCCTCCACAGCAGAGATCGAGAATACGCTCAGGTGTATGACTGACAAACGGCGCACATCCCTCGGCTATCAATTCAGCGAGTGGCGAGCGCGGAATTAACGCGCGCGCATCCGCAATAAAGCGCATGCCGCCAAACCACGCCTGACCAACCAAATAAGCAACCGGTGTGTGCTTTTCGACTCGGTCTGCCACTCGCGAATCCAGCAGGTCGCATTCGTCGCGGGCAATGACTCGAGAATAAGCTCCTGGGTCATCAAATGCGATATCCAGTGTCGCAAAAACAAGGTAGACAGCTTCATCGAACGCGTTGTCGGTTCCATGCCCGTAGAACAGCTCTGCCCCATCAAAAACTGCACTTGCCCTCTCGACGTATTCGCCTACTGTGACCATTTTAGATTCCTGCTCGAACGCGCATCAGCCTGCGGCGATAAACGCGTCATTATGCTGAATTACTGCCCGAATGTCGCCAAGCACTGACGGTAAGTCAGTCTGAAGCACTTTACCCTTCACGGCTCATGGCGTAGGGTAGCGCCCTAAAATTCAAAGGCGGGTTTTACGCGAAAAACCGGGTAAACTTAGCACTTAGGAACCAAACGACTTCAGAACGAAAAAGGGAGCCTCACAGTGAGCGCGCATAACAACGACCAGACTAACCATTCCGCCGAAGCGATAGCTTCTATGCAGGATGCCTACTTAACGCTTCTGAACGAGGTGGGCGAGACGCCCGAGCGTGACGGTCTTAAAGACACGCCGCTCCGTGCGGCTAAGGCGCTACATTTTCTTACCCAGGGATACCGCATGGATATCGATGAGGTGATCAATGGCGCACTGTTCGAATCTGAGAACGACGAAATGGTGATCGTTAAAGACATCGAGCTCTATTCGATGTGCGAACACCACATGCTTCCATTTATTGGAAAATGCCACGTCGCCTATTTGCCAAAGGGTAAGGTCATTGGCTTATCCAAAATTGCGCGCGTTGTGGACGTGTTCGCGCGACGACTTCAGATTCAAGAAAATCTCACCAATGAAATTGCTACCTGCATTGTTGAAAAAACTGGCGCAGCGGGAGCAGCAGTCATCATCGAAGCCAAACACATGTGTATGATGATGCGCGGCGTGGAAAAACAAAATTCAACAATGACTACTTCTTGCATGCTCGGCGCATTTAGAAACAGTCAAACAACGCGCGCTGAATTTCTCTCGCTCATTAGCCGCTAGCCGCACGCAGCCATCTCGCATTGGCACCTATTCACTCTGAATAAGCACCAGTTCGATGCGGTCGCTACAATCGCTCAACGCGCAAGAGGGGGCCAGCGGACCTACGCCTGCCGCCTCGATTCTTCCGTCTTCTATACCCTTCTCAAGCAAGACAGCTTTAATTAACTGCGCTCTCTTTTCAGATTGCTCAAGCAGGCTTTCCAAGGAGCGCTCAGGTGCACTCAGGTGGCTCACGAGATAAACGCGGATTTCCGGCTCTATCCGCAGCAGCCTCACCAAATAATCGAGCGCAGAGGGATCATCAAGCTCTTCATCACCTCCACCGGCAGTATTAAACTGAACCAAGGGAAGCATAACGCTGCCCTTCTCCCCAAGCGTTGCCGCCAGCAAGCCTTCGTTGACTAATGCCTGTGGCGCAACGGCAATCTCACTTTCAATAATTTCAACGTAGGCATAGAGCCGCTTGTTGGCGCGAGTGATAAGATAGAGCACAAGGAGAGGATCATTTTCGAGCGCTGTATTGCTTCGCGCGGCAAGGTAATACTGATTGCGCTCGGGGCCATAAAGAATACGGCGTTTGAAAATATCGTTAGCCCAATAGTTACTGCTGCCGCATGCGCGTCCTTCACAAGAAAACAGAATGTTGTCACCGCGTTCGCGCAACTGTTGAGCGAAAAATTCCCTTACGTCGCTGACTTGATAGTCCGATGGAATAGCGTAAACAATGCGTGTAACTCGCCCTTTTAACCGCTCCGCAGACTCAGGCACAACCTCACCGCGAGTCCGTTGCAGCGTGCCAAGCACTAACTGGTGGTTTAGCTCGTTGGTCCTGTCATATTCCACGATCTCTGAATCAGGAAACCGCATAAGCAAGGGATGGTCGGCTCTCGCAGTCTGCTCGCCTGCCGATTGAGCGTGTGTCGGAGTCGACAGGAGTGCGAGTAACAATAAGCCCAATGACGCGGAGAATTTAGCGAATGACGAGGTGAATTGCGGCGAGTCGGATATAACGCATTGTTGAGGGAAAAACGATGACTGCATTAGGTACTCCTGAGGACTCAAATCGAAAAGTCTAAGCGCGAAAGCCTACAGTAGCACACCCGAGCCCGACCCATTCGACCTCTAGCTCAACTATCTCTGCAGTCGCGAGAGGCGACTGAGACTGGCATTCACCGTCTACGAGCAGGCTAAGCAGAGTCGATAAGAGTGGATTATGTGCAACTAACCAAAGCTCAGTAACCCCTTGAGTCTGAGCTTTTTCAATTAGCGCAACGACGTCATTGGGATCTGCTTCGGGCTCGAGGAAACTGCTGGTAGCCGCAGGCGACTGTAAACCGTCTGCCTCCGTGACCTTGGTGATCAGCTCAGCGGTTTGTTGAGCGCGAAGAAAAGGACTTGCCATTAACCGAAAGCTAGCACTTCTGCCAAGACCGCCATTCGCATCATTGTTGCCAAGGATACTGCGATGCCGAAAATCTCGATAGGTCAGAAAGGCATTATGAACTTCTTCTTTGCCCCGCGAGGTCAGTTCACGCGTGGCGTCTGGAACGCCAAATGCGGCGTCACCATGGCGCACTAATACCACAAGCACCGTGGGTTATCCTTGCGGCGTAGCACTAGGCCCGCGCATTTTATCAGTAGCCTCATTCTCTCGTTCGGCCTCGCCCTCTTCCGAGACCAGTTCGTCTGACTCAGATGCTTGAGCGCTTTCACTTCGGGAAATCTCACTCTCGACGACATCCTCTGCTGACGTGTTTATCTCACCCAATCCAGGAAAATCATTAAAGGGGAAAGGCTTATGTTCTGTCGTAAACAGAAGAAAACCGAGTACTTCGACAAGATACGCAACTAACTTTTCGCTCAAATCAGCCAAATTGCTATTCTTCTCACCCGCAAACAGCGAGAAAGCTACCTGCACCAACACCATGAGGAGAACCAGAGGAACCAAAATAATATTAAACAGCAACGCAAACCCTAAGGTGAAGAACACGCGCTTCCAAAGTGAGGGGCGCTTTAGGTTATCAACTAATTCGTCGATTCGTTCCGACATAGTTATTCTCCCAACGATTGGTATTGACGCTAACGGTATTGCCGCTAGAGAGCGCCTTGCTAATTCTATATCCTAACCAGCATACAAAACTTAAATGCTCGATCCGATTTGCTTGTCGTCTTGAGCGGCAAATTCGACATCTAGCGCCTGTTCTCCCGCCATTAGTGAGGAGATGATTGCGTTGAGGCTGGCGCCTTCGAATAAGGCCGAGTACAAACCCGACGCTAAAGGCATGTAAATCCCGAGTTCCTCGGCGCGCTTTTTCACTAACCGCACCGTGTTGACGCCTTCGACCACCTGTCCGATTTCCTTCGTCGCCGCGTCTATAGTCTGCCCAAGCCCTAGCGCATAGCCTAATCGGTAGTTTCGACTCAACGGAGAAGAACAGGTGACAACAAGATCCCCAACACCTGATAGGCCCAAGAAGGTCATCGGGTCGGCGCCGAGTGACCGCCCAAACCGTGCCATTTCGGTAAGTCCTCGCGTTACTAACATGCTGTTTGTATTGTGACCCTTACCAAGTGCTGCCGCCATGCCCGCGACGATAGCATAAATATTTTTTAGTGAGCCGCCGAGTTCAACGCCGAACATATCGTCATTCGTGTACACCCTAAAATATCGTGACTTAAGGACTGTTTGCACCGCGTCACGAACCTCGAGGTCGGTGCTCGCAATCACCGTACCCGTGAGTTGCTGTGCCGCTATCTCCTTCGCCAAATTTGGACCGCTTAGGACGCCAATAGGCGACTCGGGAGCGAGTTCACCGAGTATCTGACTCATCAACAAAAAAGAGCCCGCTTCTATTCCTTTTGTCGTGCTAACAAACATCGCGCCTGGATCTGCCGACTTCACCAACTCCGACACCACCGTCCTGAAAGAACTGCTAGGCACAGCGACAAAAATCAGCTGCGCGCCAGATACTGCTGCAGCCATGTCATGCGTAGCAACTACACGTTCATTCAGCACATAACCTGGCAAGTAAGATTCGTTGACGTGATCGCGGTTAATCGCTGCGGCGAGAGAGTCGCTGCGCATCCAAAAGCTCACAGGATAGCCATTGCCTGCAGCAATATTCGCCATTACCGTGCCGAAGCTGCCGCCACCGACGACCGTTACTTTCATCACTTCTGCCACTCTTACTCTCCCATCACTTAGGCGTAGTGCCTATAGGCGCAATCAACAGCTGCTATGATAGACAGTTTGAGGGCCGAGGGCGAAGACTCATTAGCGTGAAGTGAGAAGAAGCGAGTGCTTAGAAATTGGACGCAGCGAACGCAATAAGCGCGAACAGTGGCTCAGGGTAGACGCCGACCCAAAGAACGACGACGGTAAGCACTGCAAGCACCGCCAACACGCCCAGACTCTCTATCCCTATTTCTCTCAACGCAAAAGACTCTTCTGTGTCGAGAACAGGCATAAGCATCTGGTAGACGATGCGTAAATAGTAAAAAAGACCTATCGCACTACCAAGAACCATCGCTGCCAATAATCCCCATTGAGAATCGCCTACGGCGGCAAAAAAGACCTGAAATTTTGCGATAAAGCCGGCAGTCAGAGGGATTCCTGCTAAACCTAAAACCATCACCAGAAGCACACTAGCAAGCCACGGAGATCGCCAGAAAAGGCCACGATAGTCCCCCACCCCCGCGGCCTCGTCCTCGCTCGATGACACGAGCAACGCGCAGCCAAATGCGCCGAGGGAAAGAAGGCTGTAAACAAGGAGGTAGAACAACGCCGACTCTAGAGCAAACGCTGAGTCTTCCACTTCGGTGATTGCGGTAGCCGCCGAGATCGATAGCACCGCCACGAGAAGATAGCCCATGTGCGCAATCGAAGAATAGGCCAATAGCCTTTTCAAATTGGTTTGTCGTAACGCCAATAAATTGCCTACTAAAATTGACGCCACCGCGACGAGTGCGATGACACTAGTCACAACGGGCAGCTGCCCTATTTGCGGCTGGCTAAACAGACGAATCGCGAACACAGCTACTGCGACCTTGCCAAGTGTCGCAAGAAAGGCCACTGCCGGTAGCGGACCGCCCTGATACACATCTGGCGTCCATAGATGAAAAGGCACCAACGACAATTTAAACGCTGCGCCGACGAATAGCATCAGCAATCCAAGATAAAAAAGCGACCCCGTCGACACAGAGATATCGAGAAACCCGAGCGAGCCAGTCGCTGCGTAAATCAATGCCATACCAAACAGCATCGTTGCGGATGCAACGGCGGAAAGAACAAGGTATTTAATGGCAGACTCTAGACTTTTAGCAGCCCATGCTCCGCTATGAATGGGGTAAGCAATCATGCCATACAGCGCCATGCTCAACATCTCAAGGCCTATAACCACGGTGATAAAGTGCGCACTACTGACAAGCGTGATCGCCCCAAGCGTTGCTAGTGACAACAGCAATTGAAATTCATCGCGTGCATCCGCGAGCTTATGAAAATAGGCGAAGCCCATGATCGCGACACCCATCGCGCTAAAGGCTAGCAATGCGATGAACAAGGCAGATAACGCATCGAGCACAAAAAGAGCTGTGACCATACTCGGCGCAGCGCCCAGCGTTAATTCATAGAACTGCATTGCTCCTGCGATCCCTGCGGCAAGCATGCCTGAGGTTGCGATAACCGTGCTTACGAAGTGATTGCGCCCAATAGCAATAGCGAGCATGCCGACGATTATCGCAAGACCCATTAGTTCATGTGGAAGCAGCAGCAAAAGGCCGTCTAAATCTACTGCCGGGGTAATTGGCATTGTGGCGAACTCCTTTTCCATTATCGTCTCTCCCCTACAGCAGCGAAGGCATCGCTAGCGCTAGACAGCCTTTCAAGCACTCCCGAAGAAAGGTCCAGAAAGGCATTCGGGAAAAGCCCCATTACCACCAGGCCGATCATCATCAATGCGTAAATAAAGAGTTCACGATTATCTAGATCGGGCAGTGAAGAATGATCCGCTTCAGAGTTATGAGCCCCTTGGAAAACCGCCTGCATTACCCAGAGCGAATAAACTGACGCGACGATCATGCCCAAGGCTGCCAGCGCTGCAGCCCAGATGCTCACCGAAAAGACGCCGAGCAAAGACAAAAATTCGCCGACAAAATTGCCGAGACCCGGCATGCCAAGCGCTGCGACAGAGAAGAATAGTGCCACGATGGCCATCCGCGGTGCTAGCGCCCAAAACCCACCCATGAGGCGCATATCTCGGGTATGCAGTCGCCCCTGCAATCCTCCTGCAAGACTGAATAAAGCCGCTGCACTGAGACCATGCGCGAGCATAGTCATCACTGCACCCTGCAATCCTATAAGGTTCCATGCGTATATACCGAGCAACACAAACCCCATGTGACTCACGCTGGTATAAGCGATCAAGCGCTTAATATCGGATTGCGCGAGCGCTACCTTCGCGCAATACAAAATACTAATCACCGCGAGGGCCAGTGCGACAGGCGTAAACTGCGCCGACGCCTCTGGAAAAAAGGGCAGCGTGAATCTGATAAGTCCATAGGCGCCAGTCTTGAGCAATACTCCGGCTAGCAACACGCTACCCGCAGTAGGCGCTTGCGAATGCGCATCGGGCAACCACGAATGGAATGGAACGCTAGGCAACTTGGTGGCAAACGCGATAAAAAATCCGAGCATTAGCCCTATCTCTAAAGCGCCATCTACCTCTGTTCGCAAGAGATCCTCGTAGGCAAAACTGAGATAGCCGTACTGAATCTTGAAAGAATACACAAGGCAAAGCAGCGAGACCAAAAGCAACATGCCTGTGAATTGCGTGTAGAGAAAAAACTTTGTCGCCGCATAGCGCTTATTTTCATGACCCCAAATCGCGATGATGAAATACATCGGAATGAGCATTACTTCCCAAAAGAAAAAGAACAGAAATAAATCGATGGCAGTGAACACACCGACAACACCCGCGAGCGTCCAAAGGAGATTGAAATAGAAAAAGCCTACTCTCTCGCGCATCTCCTCCCAAGCAGCGCCAATTGAGATAAGCCCAAGAAAGCTCGTTAACCCAACCAACAGAAGACTGAGCCCATCAACTGCAAACGTAAACTTTATGCCTAGGCTTGGAATCCAACTGCGGCTGAATTCTACAATCCATTTAGATTCACTGTCAGCGTCATATCCCTGATAAAGCAGCACTAATGGAATGAGGGTAGCCGCAACAGAGAAAAGGGCAATCCATCGCGGAAGACGAGAGTCAAACCATTCGGAAAGCCAAGCAAGCAAGCCGCCGAAAAATAGAACGAGGAGAATCCAGAGCAAAATCATAGAACGCCTCCTAAGGTGAGAAGCAACACTGTGCCGAAAACCACGCTCAGAATGTACCAGCGCAGCGAGCCTGACTGCGATCTCACAAGTAACGTATTTCCTGCCTCACTCAAGGCGACTAGCAGCCCTGCAGCGCCATCAACAAAATCATGTCTATTAATAGCTGCTAGCCACAGATAAGGCGTAATAAAAAGCCTTCGGTAAAGACCGTCAAAGCCCCAGCCTGTAAACCAGAATCTGTGCAACCACTGCGCCAAGTCGCTCGCCATTAATCGGCTAACCGACAGGGTGCGCGATCCATAAAACAAATAACTTATCCCGATGCCAAGCAGAGGAACAGCGATCATAATCGCGTGCATCAATGCTGAGACCGTATGCTCGCCGTGCTCTCCCGCTGCTGAGAAAACCGAGTCGGTGGGGACGTGAATTAGCCCTCCTGCTAATGCCAGCACCATAAGCACTAGCAGCGGCGCCGCCATACTGAAACCAGTCACTTCCCGCGCCTTATGATGATCTACGCTTTCGCCAAAGAAGACGACAAACACTAATCTAAAGCTGTAAATACCGGTAAAGAAGGCCCCAATAACGCCTCCGAGCCATAGCCAGAACCCATAGTGTTCGAACTCGAGCGCAGCCAGTAGGATTTCATCTTTGCTGAAGTAACCCGAGGTAAAGGGAAACGCAGCAAGTGCCAAACTGCCGATAAGGAAAGACGCAAATGCCAAAGGTAGTTGACGCCACTTGCCGCCCATCTTAAAGATATCGTGCTCATGATGAAGGCTAAGAATCACGGTGCCAGCAGCAAGGAAAAGCAGCGCCTTAAAGAACGCGTGGGTCATTAGATGAAATACCGATGCCGACCAAGCACCGACACCTAAACCAAGAAACATATAGCCGATCTGGCTGATCGTAGAATAGGCAAGAATCCGCTTAATATCGTGTTGTGTCATCGCTGTGAAACCTGCAATTAGCAGGGTCGCCAAACCGATGAGCGCCACCAAAAGCTGTACATTAGGCGCAAGCTCGAACAAGGCATGAGTGCGAGCAATAAGGTAAACGCCCGCGGTCACCATTGTTGCAGCATGTATAAGTGCGCTGATTGGTGTAGGACCCGCCATTGCATCCGGAAGCCAGGTTTGTAACGGCAGCTGCGCGGATTTGCCTACCGCGCCACCCAGAAGAAGTAACGCTGCGGCAACTGCATAGCCTGAACCGATGGCCCATTCGCCTTGGGCCAAATCCATTGACTCTTGAATATCGAGTGAACCGAGTTGGCTGAAAATCAAGAAAAGCCCTATGGCCATTGAGGTGTCACCAACACGCGTGGTGACAAAAGCCTTGCGCGCAGCATAGCCGTTGGCTGGATCCTGATACCAAAATCCAATAAGCAAGTAACTGCAAAGTCCAACACCCTCCCACCCTAGGTACAGGAGAAGCAAATTATCGGCAAGCACCAACACGAGCATCGCAGCTACGAATAGATTCATGATGGCAAAGAAACGACTGTAACTCGGATCGTCAATCATGAATCCGGTCGAATACAGGTGAATTAAAAAGCCAACCCCGGTTACAACCAAGATCATCACAACGCTCAATCCGTCTAAATACAGACCAAATGCCGCGTCAAATGAACCTACAGCCATCCACGTGTAGACCTCGTGAACGATGACCTGAGCATCGCCATTGATAATCGGCAGAGAAACCAACACTGCAGCGCAAAAGGCGAGCCCTATGCTACCCGCACCAATTACCGCGACTAATTTCTTCGGCAAGCCTCCGCCACTCAGAAAGAGAGTTAAAAAACCGAGTAGCGGAAATGTTGGTAACCATCCAAGTGATTCGAACACAAGTTACTCCTAGCGTGAGCCTAGCCCTTTAGTGCACTGAGCACGTCTATGTCGATCGTCTTAAAGTGCTTGTATAACTGAATGATAAGCCCCAGTCCGACAGCCACTTCCGCAGCGGCAAGCGTCAGAATCATGAGGAACATCACCTGACCATCGGCACTACCCCAGCGCGCGCCTGCAACGATAAAAGCGAGCCCCGAGGCATTCAACATGATTTCTAAGGACATTAAAACGAAGACAATATTGCGCCTGGTCATCACACCAACCAAACCGAGGCAAAAGAGAGTAGCTGCGAGCATAAGTCCATGCTCTAAGGGAATGCTTTCCATAACACCTTTTCCTTTTTTATCGCCGCAACCCGCTGGGGGCTGTCGGTACTGAGACTATCTTTTAGCTATGTGGTAGGCGGATACCAACCCTGCCAACAACAAGAAAGACGCGAGTTCCACCGCGAGAACATACGGCCCAAATAAAAGTTCACTTACAGCGCGAGCGCCGATTTCCTCAATATTAAGGCCTGCTGTCGGTATAGACGCGACGAGCTGAATGAGCAAGACAAGCGCTAAGACGCTTGGAACAAACCACGTCCGTGCGGGCAACCATTCTTTCTCCTGATCACGGCTTCTCTGTCCTAGATTGAGCATCATTACCACAAACAAAAAGAGCACCATGATCGCGCCGGCGTAAACGATCGCCTCGAGAATTGCGACGAAAGGTGCTCCAAGGCTAAAAAAAACAACTGCAACTGCAAGCAGCGAAAGCACTAAATAAATGAGAGCATGCACCACGTTGGTCTGCACGATTACCAATAGCGTGGCTATTACTGCAACCACTGCTCCTGAGTAGAATAATTCGGTCATGGAAGCAGACTCCGCACATCAACCGGCGGCAGCTCATTTCTCGCTTCGCCTTTATCCTTGCCCCCTATTGACTTGCCAGCGACACGGTAGAAATTGGTCTCGTGGTATTTACCCGTGCCAGCAATCAGCAAATCGGCTTTCTCCCAAACCATATCTTGCCGCTTGTACTCGGCCATCTCGAAATCAGGCGTTAACTGAATTGCATTGGTAGGACCTGTCTCTTATACACATCTGACGCTG
>OJFP01000252.1_pt1 | contig 42288 bp, 40 predicted proteins | sample 1594141 | NCBI WGS metagenome assembly OJFP01 (sample SAMN05416843, study PRJEB24817) | seawater metagenome | isolation source: Sea water | place: Canada:Atlantic | collected 2013-07 | reverse complement strand
GAGATGTAGAGAGGTCTCGTGGGCTCGGAGATGTGTATAAGAGACAGGATAAAGGATATGTTGTAGCCATGCTAACAAACAAAACTAAAAAAGGTCTAGTAAGTGCTTCAAAAGCAATGAATAGACTTAGACCAACCTTGTTAAATGAGAAAAAAGCAGCCATTATTAAAGCTAATATGGTAGGAGCTTCTCTAAATGACATAGCAACGACCAACGGTGTGTCTATCATTAAAATGGATAACACTTCTCTTAAATCACCTTCTATTACTGGTGTAGGTTCAGAACCTAAAGTAATTGGAGCAATGTACTATGCCAAAAAAAATCAATTGTATTCTAAGGTAGTTGGAGCTAAAGGTGTTTTTGCTTTTGTTGTATCTAATAAAGAAAAAGCAGCTTCTCTGCCAAATTATGAATCTTACAGACAACGCTTATCTCAAGATAGAAAAAACAAAATAGCAAACATATTTAATGCCTTAAAGAAAACATCTGATGTAGAAGACAACAGAGCTGGTTTTCACGGTGTTCAATAATAACAGTATTTCTTATAACTAAAAAAGCCGCTACATTGTAGCGGCTTTTTTAGTTATAAGAAAGAAATTTACCCATTCATAGAAATTAAGAACTCTTCATTATTTTTAGAGAACTTAACTTTTTCATTGATAAATTCCATTGCTTCTATAGGATTCATGTCTGCTAAGTATTTTCTCAATACCCACAAACGTTGAACATTTTTAGAATCTAATAAAAGATCATCTCTACGAGTACTAGACTTTATAAGATCAATTGCAGGATAGATTCTTCTGTTAGAAATATTTCTATCTAATTGTAATTCCATATTACCAGTTCCTTTAAACTCTTCAAAAATAACTTCATCCATTTTAGAACCAGTTTCTGTTAGAGCTGTTGCAATAATTGTTAAAGAACCACCATTTTCTATATTTCTAGCAGCACCAAAGAAACGTTTTGGTTTGTGTAATGCATTGGCATCTATACCACCAGATAATATTTTACCAGAAGCCGGGGCAACGGTATTATAAGCTCTAGCTAAACGAGTTATAGAATCTAATAGAATTACAACATCATGTCCACACTCTACCAAGCGCTTTGCTTTTTCTAAAACAATATTTGCTACTTTAACATGCTTATCTGCAGGTTCATCAAAAGTAGAAGCAACCACTTCTCCACGCACACTTCGTTGCATGTCTGTAACTTCTTCAGGACGTTCATCTATTAATAAGACTATTTGATATACTTCTGGATGGTTTGCTGCAATAGCATTGGCTACATCCTTTAAAAGCATTGTTTTACCCGTTTTTGGCTGTGCTACAATCATACCACGTTGGCCTTTTCCTATAGGAGAGAACAAATCAATAATTCTGGTAGATAATGAGCTTCCTTTTTCTGCTAGGTTAAATTTTTCTTCAGGAAATAATGGGGTTAAATGTTCAAACGAAACACGGTCTCTAACAATGTTTGGGTTTAAACCATTAATTTTAGAGACTCTAATTAAAGGAAAGTATTTCTCACCTTCTTTTGGTGGTCTTACATTACCTCTTACAGTATCTCCTGTTTTTAATCCAAATAATTTTATTTGAGATTGAGAAACATAAATATCATCTGGAGATGATAAATAATTATAATCTGAAGAGCGTAAAAAACCATAGCCATCTGGCATCATTTCTAAAACTCCTTCACTTTCTATAATTCCATCAAACTCAAAGTCTGGATCTTTGTATTTATTCCCAGTATTTGTGTTTCGTTGGTTTTGATTCTTAGGGTTTCTATTATTATTATTATTATTATTATTGTGGGGAGTCTTTGGTTTGTTTGGTGCTGGTTTAGGCTTGTTTTGAGCAGGCTTTTCAACAGTTGTAGGATTTTTACTTATATCTTTGTCATCACCTGTCTTATTCTCCAAAGCAGTGTTTGTAGATTTTTTTGGTGCATGAATGGGTTTTTTATTTTGTTGAACCGGAGTTATCTCTGTAGTTGTTTTCTCTACAATAACTTTTTCTTCTGTTACAATAGCAGAAGGTTCAACAGTTTTTTTAGCAAGGTCTTCTTCTTTGACGAGCTGTTTAACGACCCTTTTTCTTTTAGGCTTTTCAATCCTGGCTCTGGGCTTTTCACTTTTAATTTTTTCTTCTTCTTTTGAAGGGCTTGCTGCTTGTATGTCTAAAATTTGATATACAAGGTCTAGTTTGTTTAATTGACTAGTTTTAGTTAAGCCAATAGATTTAGCAATTTGCTGTAGATCAGCAAGAGTTTTTGCTTTTAGTTCAGAAATTTCGAACATGAATGTTTAGTTAAATTAAGATTCTTAAGTAGTGTAAGAATTTGTTAAGTTTTTTTTGATTTTTATAAGTCTTGTATAAAGTACTATACAATCTGTATTTGTGTGGTTGTATTATGGCAAATATATACAATTATTTTATATGTTTATGTTTCTTTTTAATAAAATAAAATGATAATTTTGCTGAACGTTTATATAAAATGATACAAAGAATACAGTCAATTTATCTTTTGTTAGTAGTTCTCCTATCAACAGGAGTGCCATTTTTTTTTAAATTATGGGAAGTAGCAGACAAAGAGGTATATGCTTTAGATTTGCTTTCTGATCAGTCATTTTTCGCAAAATTAGTGCCTGTTTTTTTTATTATTTCTGCACTAATTGCTTTTATTGCAATTTTTAAATTTAATAAAAGACAGTTACAATTTGTGCTTGGGCGTATTATAATTTTGATCAATCTCTTTTTACTAGGAATATTGATTTATTTGTCTCTAAACATATCTGGAGAAGTTTCTTCTGAGAAAGGTATTGGGATGTTCATACCCTCTGTCGTTATTTTATTTGCTGTTATGGCAAATAAAGCGATTAAGAAGGATGAGAATCTCGTAAAATCTGTAGACAGATTACGATAGACCTACTATTTTAGTATATTTAGTGCGATAAACCAGAGCTTTTGCTCTGGTTTTTTTTTCACATAGTATTTATACAAGAAAATCTTCATTAAAAACTTTATATTTGACTCCCCATTTATGGGGAGAAAAAAATTTCACTAAAAGCGGGTATTGTATGATCTCGTAAACTCAACTAAGTTTGTAGTGTAATTATGAAAGAAAAAATACAAGTACATATAGCAGATGATCACAAAATACTTATAGAAGGTATAATTGCTGTCATCAATACAGAGAGCGATATTGAAATAGAAGGATATTCTTTAACGGGTAAAGAAGTTATTGATTGGGCAGAAGATCACTATGCAGATATTTTAATATTAGATATTAATATGCCAGAATATGATGGTATTGAAGTCTTAAAGTTCTTTAAAATTAAAAAAATAAATCTAAAAGTAATTATTTTGTCTAGTTATGACGATGTAAAACTAGTGCAAGAAATGATTAACCTTGGAGCAAGTGGTTTTCTTTCTAAAGATAGTGCTGGCCAGCATATAGTAGAAGCAATTAGAACTGTTCATGCAGGTGAACAATACTTTAGTGATACTATAAAAAACAACCTACTCAAATTATTCACAGGAAAAAACGTAAAATTAGGACAAAGGCCACAAAGTACCATAGTCAACAGTTTAACAGATAGAGAAACTGAAGTACTAAAATTAATATCTCAAGAATATAGTTCACCAGAAATTGCACAAATATTAAACATAAGCCAAAGTACTGTAGATACCTACAGGAAAAGTTTATTAAAGAAAACAAATGTAAAAAATGCAGTAGGCCTAGCAATGTATGCAGTAAAAAATAAAATTATATAATTATTGAATTTACTGTAATTTGAACTCCCCCAAACAAATTATAGCTAATAAATTTCCCCAACCTTCATTATATACTTTGTATTATGTTGCTAAGGTTTTGCGTTTTAAGTAAGCTAAGGCCAAGTCAGAACCATGTGATGTCCAAAATTAATAACAAATTAATAACAAATTAATAACAAGTTAAATATAAGTAGCATTAAATCAAATTAAACTAACATAATAACCCCTTTTTATTTAAAATTAATTATCATGAAAAATTTATCCCTATCAATTTTTGCATTAATTACTACCCTAGTATTTTCTTCATGTTCACAAGAAGAAACCACCTTTTTAGAAGAACCAACTTCAGAATTATTTGGAAAAGTTATCTTAAGTAGAGATGCTTCAGGTTCTTATACAATGGATCTGGAAACCAGCAATGATGTTGCTTCAACTATTTCTAGTAATGAGAAATCTAATTCCTTAGATATAGATCTTTACAGCGCATCAGGAATAAAACAACAAACTACTTCAGAAGAAATGTCTACTGGTTTAGAAGATCGTTTCTCTATAAATTTAAACAATACCATTGCCAACCACACTTCTAGACTTACCATTTTTGACAAAGACATTAAGTTTCTGAAAAATGATGATGAAGATGATCACCTAAATTCTTATAGTGTATCAGACAACGGAGACAATACCTATGATGTAAACTTTACGGTAGATGCTTCTATAGAGGTAGATTTTACACAAGATGAAGAAACGGGAGAATATTTGATACATCTAGAGCCAGGTTCTGGAACACAAACGGAGTATGCTGTTACTTTTAATAGAGAAGAAGGAGAAAATTTACAAATACTTTTTAGAAACTATTACCCATCAGAAGATGGGAGGTCTACTACTAGTTCTAGAGATAAGCCAAGGGTTATATTTGATTAAACATCAACAATCAAAGTACTGGATTCAAATGTATGTTAAATCAGTTTTTAAATTTTTTATGTTATTAAAAATAAAATATGAAATTATTTTTTCTTCTTAATATATATGCTCTTTTAATACTAAACTTATTTTCACACAAAAATATTATTACTAAAGAAAGAGAAAAAGAAGCTTCCATAAGGAATGCTTCTTTTTTATCTATTCAAGAAAAAAAAGATTCAATTCTTCGGGTTCAGTATATTAAAGCCCTAACACTATTTGAAAACAAAAAATATGAAGAAGGCTTAAGACTGGCTTTAGCTTTACATCAGAAAAGTAAAAAAAATAAAGATGTAAAAATTCATTACCAAATCACCAATTTAATTGCAGAGATATACAGAAAAAACAGAGAACACAAAAAAGCTATTATATATTATAAAATCTCTCTTAAACAGCTTTCATTAAATCTCAAAGATAATAGAGACCTAACCTATAATAATCAGAAAGACCTTGCTAAAAAATATCGAAGAATAGGAACTGAATATGCATTATTAAAAATAAACGATAGTGCCATTTTTTATTATAATAAATTGTCTGAATTAAATTCTTTGGATGATGAAGTTCTAGTATTGCAAGCATCTTCATTTTCTAATTTAGCTGGCATTTATCAAAAGGATACCACAATTTTAAATCATTATGAAAAAGCCATTGATTATGCAGAAAGAGCTATTACCACTCACAAAAAAAGGAATAATAGATTAAGCCAAGCTTCTGCTATTAATAACCTTGCTAATGTATATTTACTGCAAGGTGATTTTGAGAAATCTAAAAAAAAATATTTTGAAGGGATAAAGCTCATTAAAAGGGATACGAGTTCATTGTCCATTTCGATTAAAGCAGACTTATATTATAATTTGGCCTGGGCCATGCGCAATTTAAAAGAGTATGAAGCCTATGATTATCAAGAGATTTCTTATAATATGGAAAATGATTTACGAGATGATGAAATGACCCAAAATATAAAACGTATTACTGGTGAGTATAATGTAGATGTGGTGCGTAAAGCAGGAGAGTTTGAAAAGCAAAAAGCTCAAAACCTCACCTGGATTATTGGTATTAGTAGTTTTTCTATTATATTGTTGTTGGCTTTTTTATTAAACCAGTACAAACTTCGGCAAAAAACCCTAAGCTTGCAGTTATCTAAGCAAGAACTGTTGCAACAGCAAAAGCTAGAAAAAATACGTACAGAGTCTCAAATTAGAATTTTAAACGCTACGCTAGATGGTAAAGAAACAGAGCGTAAACAAATTGCAGAAACTTTGCATGATAGCGTGAGTGCTTTGCTATCTTCTGCAAATTTACACCTACAGGCCTGTAAAAAAATATTTAAAGGCCCTATACCGGTAGAGGTAGATAAGTCTCAAGACATTATTCATGAAGCTTCACAAAAAATTAGAGATCTATCTCATACTTTAGTGTCTTCTATTTTACTGAAGTTTGGCTTGGCCTATGCCATTAAAGACATGGCAGAAAAATACTCCAATTCTCAGTTAGAGATTTTGTATGAAACACAAAATATTCAGCGTTATGACCAAGATTTTGAAATTAAATTACACAATATTATTCAAGAGCTTATTAATAATACTTTAAAACACAGTGAAGCAACAACTGCTAGCATTCTTTTGGTAGAAAACGATGAAAAACTATTACTTAGCATTAAAGACAACGGGAAAGGATTTGATAAATTACAAGTACCAAAAAAAGATGGTTTGGGAATTAATCAAATAGATGCTAGAATTCATATGATGAAAGGTAAGTTTGATATAAAATCTGAAAATAATAAAGGAACGCTTGTTACAATAGAACTTCCTGTTTTTAAGAAAGAACTCGCTAAGTTTTTGTAGCCAATTCTATAATTTCTAAATTTTTTATTTCGCCTTTGTCTAGTTCAAAACGAAGCATGGTACGGATAGTATGGAATCCGTATTTTCCAGCAGCACCAGGGTTTAGGTGTAAAAGATTAAGCTTTTTATCATACTGAACTTTTAAAATATGAGAATGACCACTAATAAAAATAGTAGGTTTTATTTTTTTAAGTTCTTCCCGTACTCTTATATGGTACTTATTTGGGTAGCCACCAATATGAGTCATCCAAACGCTTACCTCTTCAACTCTAAACTTATTATCTAAAGGAAATTGAGCGCGTGCATCATTTCCGTCTATATTACCATACACTGCTCGTAATGGCTTTAATTTGTTTATGGTATCTGTAACTTCTAAATTTCCAATATCACCAGCATGCCAAACTTCATCGGCCTGTTTTACAAACTTTAAAATTTGAGCATCAATAAAGCTATGGGTGTCTGAGAGTAGTAAGATTTTCTTCACCAAACGAAAGTACAAATAACAAAATAAATTTCGTAATTTTATAGCTCTTATAACACCATATTTTTTTGAGATATTTCATAGAGTTGTCATACAAAGGAACAAACTATCATGGCTGGCAAATTCAACCAGATGCAAGTTCTGTACAAGAAGAAATCACCAAGGCCCTAGCTACAATTCTTCAAGAAAAAATACTGCTTGTTGGTGCGGGAAGAACAGATGCTGGTGTGCATGCAAGTCAAATGTTTGCCCATGTAGATACTGTTAAAAAGCTAACCGATGATTACGTTCACAAGTTAAATGCAATCTTACCAAATGACATTGTTATAAAGTCAATTAAAAAAGTTTCTGATGAAACACACGCTCGTTTCGATGCAGTTAGTAGAACTTATGAGTACAGGATTCTACTAGGCAGAGATCCTTTTTTACTAGAGACTACTTGGCAATTACACCAAAAAAATCTTCAGATAGAGAAAATGAATGAAGCTGCTAATCTATTATTTAAATATGAAGATTTTGAAAGTTTTTCAAAAGTAAAAACCGATGTAAATACCTTTAATTGTACTATAATGAAAGCTGTTTGGACACTAGAAGACAAGCATTTAATTTTTCATATTAAAGCCAATAGGTTTCTTAGAAATATGGTGCGAGCTATTGTAGGAACTTTGATAGAGGTTGGTTTAGGAAAAAAAACAGTAGAAGATTTTAGAAAAATTATTGAAAGTAAAAAGAGAAGTGAAGCAGGGTTGTCTGTTCCAGCCAAAGGCTTATTTTTAACAGAAGTTTGTTATTAGCATGTAAAAGGCATTAGAATTTTAGATAAAAAAATAGTAAAATAAATAATTCATAAGTAGAGATATAGATGTCGGAAAAAATATCAGGAAAAGCATTTGATATAAAAATATTTTTAAGATTAATGAGTTATGCTAAAAGGTATAAACTCAGGTTTTTTATTGCGGCTATTTCTACCATTACCCTAGCTTTTGTATCTGCAGTAAATCCATACATAGTGGGAGAAACTGTGAATGATTTTGTGAATAATCAAGATGTTGAAAAATTAATCTACTACATACAAATCTTATTAACGATTGTTTTTGCTGAAGTAATTTTACAATTTATGTTTATTTACTATGCCAATTGGGTAGGACAACATATTATTAGAGACATAAGAGCCAAGGTTTTTAGAAATATACAGCGTTTTAAAATGTCTTATTTTGATACCACTTCCGTTGGAAGACTGGTTACAAGAGTGGTTTCAGATATAGAAACCATTGCTAATTTCTTTACCCAAGGTGTCTTTATGATAGTCAGCGATATTTTAAAAATGCTGGTTGTTATTGTAGTGATGTTTGCGATGAACTGGCGTTTAGCATTGGTTGCTTTGTCTGTATTACCAATTTTGGTATACGCTACTAAAGTTTTTCAGGTAGCTATTAAGGCTACATTTCAAGACGTTAGAAATGAGATTGCCAACCTAAATGGCTTTGTGCAAGAAAGAGTTACAGGAATGAAAATTCTTCAATTATTCACCAGAGAAAACATAGAATATCAGAATTTTAAAGAAATAAACAACAAGCATAAAAAAGCACATGTAAAGACAGTTTGGTATTATTCTATCTTTTTTCCAATAGCAGAAATTGTTTCATCTATAGCCATTGGTTTAATTGTTTGGTATGGCGGACATCAAATACTAGATGGGTTTACAACTTTAGGGGGAGTTATTGCATTTATAAAAATGTCGCAAATGTTATTTAGACCTTTACGCCAAATTGCAGATAAGTTTAATCAGTTGCAAATGGGCATAGTCTCTGGAGAACGTGTTTTTAAGGTGATAGATACTGAAAGTTTTATTAAGAAAGAAGGAAGTATAGATGCTTCTACTATACAAGGAGATTTAGACTTTAAACAAGTAAGATTTAGTTATATAAGAGGGGAAGAAGTTTTAAAAGGAATTTCTTTACAGGTTAAAAAAGGACAAACAGTAGCTATTGTTGGTGCCACAGGAGCTGGGAAATCTACCATTATAAATTTAATTAATCGTTTTTATGAATTAGATAGCGGTGTAATTTCTGTAGATGCCATTCCTGTAGAAGATTATGAATTGTCTTCTCTTAGAAATCAAATAGCCATCGTTTTACAAGACGTATTTTTATTTTCAGACTCTATTTTTAACAATATTACCCTAAAGAATCCTCAGATAAGTTTAGAAGAAGTAAAGGAGGCTTCAAAAAAGATAGGAATTCATAATTTTATTATGACACTTCCTGGTGGATACCATTATAATGTTAAAGAAAGAGGAGTAATGCTTTCATCTGGTCAAAGACAATTAATCGCTTTTTTGAGAGCCTATGTAAGTAGCCCTAGAATACTAATCTTAGATGAAGCTACTTCTTCTGTAGATTCTCATGCAGAACAAATGATTCAGTTTGCAACAGACACTATAACCAAAGGAAGAACTTCTATTGTAATTGCTCATAGACTAGCAACTATAAAAAAAGCTGATAAAATTATTGTAATGGATAAAGGAGTTATTGTAGAAGAAGGAACTCACAAAGAACTAATCAAGAAAAAAGATGGGTACTATAAAAACCTATATGACAAGCAATTTAGCTTAGAACTTGCTTCTTAACTATAGAATCGCATTACTGAATATCCTGCCTTAACTTATCTAATAGTTCATTATAATCAGCATATAACTCAAAACTTCCATCCTTAATATAAGAAATTTCTCCTGTTTCTTCAGATACTAAAAGACAAACAGCATCTGTTTTTTCTGAAATACCAAAGGCAGCTTTGTGTCTTAGTCCAAAACGAGAAGGAATATTAATACTGTCTGAAACTGGCAACACAACTCTAGTTGCTACCACAAAATTATCTCTAATAATGGTAGCACCATCATGTAATGGACTATTTTTATAAAAGATACTTTCTAATAAAACTTGGTTCATTTCTGCGTTCATAGCATCACCAGTACTTATTAAAAAATCTAAACTGTTGGTTCGTTCTAGAACGATAAGAGCCCCAGTATTGGTTTTAGACATTTTTTTACAGGCATTCAATAAGGTATCTACATTTGTTTCTAGTGCAATTTCAGATTTTAGAAACTTAAGCTGTTTAAAAAAATTTTTTCTAGAGGCAACATTGGTAGTTCCTATCATTAATAGAAATTTTCTAATTTCTTGTTGAAAAACAATAATTAATGCAATAACACCACCACTTAAAAGATAGCCTAAAATATTGCTTAACATTTCCATTTTTAAGATCTGAGTAATTTTCCATATTAGAAAAATAAAAGCAATACCAATAAAAATATTAATGGCAACAGTTCCTTTTAAAAGCTTATAGATATAATAAATTAGAATAGCCACCAAGACAATATCTAGTGCATCTAAAAAAGAAAAGTCAAGAAAATCTAACATGTATTTTTGTGGCGTTTTGGTAAATGTACAAAATTAGTTTTTCGCTTGGTTAAGTAGATTCACAATATTTATTGCTTCAACTGCTTCTTTTACATCATGAACTCGTAAAATATTTGCACCATTTAGCAAGGCAATTGTATTTGCAGCAGTAGTTGCGTTTAAGGCCTCTTTTGCTGAAATATCTAAAGGTTTATAGAGCATAGATTTTCTGGAAATACCTACTAAAACAGGAACATCTAAATTTTTAAAGAGACTTAAATCTTTTAATAATTGATAGTTGTGTTCTAGAGTTTTTCCAAATCCAAATCCAACATCAATCACCACGTCTTTGAGATGTAGTTGATGTAATTTGAAAATCTGTTCTGCAAAAAAAGAAATCAATTCTGTAGTTATATTTCCATAAGTTGGATTTTTTTGCATGTTTTGAGGAGTTCCTTTCATATGCATTAAAATATAAGGAACCTGTAATTTAGCAACAGTTTCAAACATTTTTTCATCTAAGGTACCTCCAGAGATATCATTTATTAAAGCAGCTCCAATAGCTACAGTTTCTTTTGCTATACTACTTCTAAAGGTATCTATAGAAATTATAGTTTCTGGAAATTCTTTTATAATTGCAGTAACAACTGGAAGAATTCGTTGTAATTCTTCTTCTTCAGAAATATGACTTGCACCAGGTTTAGATGAATATGCTCCAATATCAATAAAAGTAGCACCTTCTAAAAGCATTTTTTCAGTTTGTTTTAGAAGTTCTTTTTCATTCTTATAATAGCCACCGTCGTAAAAAGAATCTGGGGTGGTATTTAAAACTCCCATTACTTTAGGAGAAGAAAAATCTATTAATTTTCCCTTACAGTTAATGGTCATGCTTAATTACTTTATTAATGATAGCTGTTTTTTCTGGAGCACAATAAGAATCCATTTTTAACATTAGTTCGGTTACAGTATTGCCAACTAGCAACATGTCTTTATTTGCTTGTTTTAAGTAGCCTTCAGCTACCATAACATCTAATTGTTGTAGGGTATGATTAAAAAAACCATTCACATTTAAAATTCCATTTGGTTTTTGTTCTATATGTAATTGCCCTAGCGTTAACCCTTCAAAAAGTTCATCTAATGTTCCAAATCCGCCAGGTAGTGAAATGTATCCGTCAACTAATTGACTCATCATCACCTTTCGTTCACTCATTGTTTTTGTGACTATTAATTCTGTAACATTGGCATTCACAACTTCTTCACGTTTTAATAATTCAGGAATAATACCAATTACTTTTCCTCCTTTATTTAATATTGTTTCAGATAAAACACCCATCATTCCAATCTTTCCACCACCGTAAACTAAGGTAATGTCATTGGCAACAAAGTAGTTTCCCAATGTTATAGCAGCTTCTTTAAAGATTGGATTAAAGCCAAGACTAGAGCCGCAAAAAACAACAATTTTCTTCATTAAACTTAGATAGATTTTTTAGTTCATAAAATTTGAACGAAATTTACGGAAATTAATATTGTTTATGCCAAATACTTCTCACCAATACGATAGTGTTGTAGAACAATGTAGAAATTTGTTCACCAAGAAAATGAGTGATTATGGATCTGCCTGGAGAATCTTACGTTTACCCTCACTAACAGACCAAATTTTTATAAAAGCACAACGCATTCGTCAGTTACAAGAAAATGAGGTTCGTAAAGTAGATGAAGGTGAAAAATCTGAATTTATAGGAATCATTAATTATTCTATAATGGCACTAATTCAGTTAGAGTTGGGCGTTGTTGAAAATCCAGATTTATCTTCAGAAAAAGCTACAGAATTGTATAATAAGCACATGACAATTACCAAAGAATTAATGGAGAATAAAAACCATGATTATGGTGAGGCATGGAGAGATATGAGAGTAAGTTCTCTAACAGACTTAATCATTCAAAAACTATTGCGTGTAAAACAAATTGAAGATAATAAAGGAAAAACATTGGTTTCTGAAGGAATAGATGCCAATTATCAAGACATGATCAATTACGCAGTTTTTGCGATGATTCATATGAGTTAAAAAGTAGTAATTTTTGTAAAGTTATGTTTATATTATAGTTTCTTAAAATGAATAATTAACACCAAGCACCCATGTTTATAAAATTAATAGTTCACCTTACAAGAATATTTGTTGGAGCCATGTTTATTTTTTCTGGCTTTGTAAAACTCGTAGATCCTATTGGATCTCAATATAAGTTTGAAGAGTACTTTGGGGAAGGTGTCCTTAATTTAGAATTTTTGATACCCTATGCACTACCATTTTCAATTGTACTGATTATCGTAGAAATTATGTTGGGGGTATCGTTATTGCTTGGATATAAATCTAAACGCACTGTATTGAGTTTACTAGGCTTAACTACCTTATTTTTATTTTTAACTTGGTATTCTGCCTACTACAACAAAGTAACAGATTGTGGGTGTTTTGGAGATGCTATAAAATTAACTCCTTGGGAAACATTTTGGAAAAATGTTGTTTTAATAGGACTTATTTTAGTGCTATTATTTAGACTAAAAAATATCAAGGAAATTTTTCCTAAGAAACTAAGTGCTGTGCTTATGATACTTGCTTTGGGTAGTTTCTCATACATTACATTTCATGTTCTTAACCATTTACCAATCATAGATTTTAGGGCCTATGCAGTAGGGAAAAATATTAATGAAGGCATGAAATACCCAGAAGATGGTAGCATTCCACCCGTGCATGATTTTATGCTAGAAGATACTCAAAATGACTTAGCTCCAGAAATTTTAGCAATGGACAAAGTACTCTTAGTCATCGTTTACAACGCTTCTAAATCTAATGATAAGGGCTTTACCGAAATTAAAAAAGTAGCCGATAAAGCCATTGCTAAAGGATACAATGTCTATGGAGTTTCTGCTTCTTTTGAAGATGATTTAATTTTAATACAAAACAACTACGATTTACCATTTAACTTCTTGTTTTGCGATGAAACTACTTTAAAAACTATGATTAGAGCCAATCCTGGTGTTATGACTTTAAGTAAGGGAACTGTTACTGGAAAATGGAACTGGAATGATACGGCTAACATAAAATTATAATAAGCATGAAGCAGCTCTTATTTGTTTTTATTGGTGGAGGTTTTGGGAGTGTTTTACGATACATTATTGGTAAATATTTAAACAATCCAGCAAATGGAATTCCGTACGGAACATTTACTGTAAATATTCTAGGGAGTCTACTCATTGGAATTATTTTAGGCTTGGCAGCAAAAAACAACACTTTAAATCAAGATCAAACACTATTATTGGCAACAGGTTTTTGTGGTGGCTTCACCACATTTTCTGCTTTTGCTTATGAAAATCAAGCACTGTTTAAAAACGGAGATTTTACATCTTTTGCAGTGTATACTATCTCAAGTTTTGTAGTTGCTTTTTTAGCTGTTTTTGCAGGCTTGTATGTATCAAGAATACTTGCTTAACTTAAAGGGGGGTTCTTCTTTGTTCGTAAAGAGATTTACACGTAATTTATTTAATTTTTAAAATCTTTCACTCCAGCTTTGATCGCAATAGTGAGATGATTCTTTCTTGGTGTAAGCGGGCAAGAGTACTCATCGTTATAGGCACAATAAGGGTTGTAGGTATTGTTAAAGTTTAATTCAATTGTTTCATTAGAACTTATTTTACTTTCAAATATATCCATATAACGCCCTCCACCATAAGATTCTTCACCACTAGTTTCATCTGTAAAAGGCAAGAATAAATAATCTTTGTAAAAAGGATCTTCATATTCTTCTAAACTTTGATACAGCGTTAATTGCATCTTTTTTTCTTTGATTGTAAAAGTTAGAATGCCAAATTCTCTGTAATAAGGTTTTTCGTCAGTAGTAGTAGCCATTTCTAGATATGGAGTGTCTGGTGTTCTTTCTAATGAAGCTATTATACTATATGACGAATCTATTGGAAAGAAATCTAAGCCTTTAAAGCCTTTTAAATCTTTCTTTTTTAAAGGTGATTTAGAAGCGTCTTTATATGTAGCATTTAATTTTTGCTGATAGGGAGTATTGCCTAGTAAGGGTCTTTTACTTTTAGAATTGCAAGAAGTTAGCAATAGCATTGTAATTATAAATAGAATATTTTTCATCATTTTTATTTAAACCTTACTGAGATTCTTACTTTATTTTTATATTAATCAAAATAGGCGCTGTTTTTTTTAACAAATTCTAATACCAAGTATTCCATATTGTCATTACAATGATAGAGTTTTTCGTCTAAAGTATCCCATACTTTGGGGGGTAATTTTGAGAGTATTGCTCTTCTTGTATTGGTGTTTCTTGGAATAGGAATTTCTCCAAATAACAGAAAAGAATTGTAAATAATTGTAGCTGTTTTAGTAGCGCCAACTTGTTCGTAAGCTTCTAATATTTCATGTGAAAACTGCCCTGCTGAGTTCCAGAAAAAAGCTTCAAAACCCCCTTTTTTAATGTGGTTTTCAAAAATATCTATATAAATAAATATTTTTTCAAATCCATTCAGATTTTCAAAAGTATCTTTTTCTGGTATTTTCTTACCTATGACTTCACCAATTCTGGTAATTTTTTCTGAGTTCTTATGTAATAATAAGGCAATTTCTGTAGAGTTCATTCTTAAAAATAAAAATTAATTAATGGCTTTTTTAAATGCACTTTTACCCCCCACTATAGGCAGAGTTATCATTGTTTCTTTTAAATCTATGGTTAGTTCAGTGCCTGGTCTAGGTAATAAAGTATATTCTGAATCACTAGAAAATAGCATCAAGCCAATTTGTTGCCCTTTTTTTATAATTTGATCATCGGGTTGTAAGTCAAATGTCATTTTATAAAACTTATCGGATATCAGTGGAGAACTTTTTGATAAAGAAGAATTATTTTGAAGATCTGCCCAACCTCTAGTAATTATATTTTCAGTTATTTTTGCCCCTTTATTTTTGTTCCAAGGTAGAGAAACTAGATAAACAGAAAGGTTTACAGCTGGTTTTGAGCTTGCTGCTTTTATGGTGATACTAGCTAAGCCAGAAATATGAAGATCTTCTTTTAATATTTCAGAAACATATAACAACCTGTGATTTGAGGATTTGGATTGCGCAAGAGATGTTGCAGAAAAAGAAGCGTTATCTGAAAAAGTCTCTTGTCCTTTTGAGCTTGAGTTTTCCAACGATAATCTGCCATAACTAGAAGTACCGGCATTTATATATAATACCACTGGAGTAGCTTCAGGGTTTGGGTAATCTGTATAGGCTGTAGGGTATTGTTTACTATCGTTTTCGCGAACTATCCAAGCTTTTGCATCATTTTCTACACCATTTTCTATTCCATGTAAATATCTGGTAAACCAGCGGTTCATCATCTTCATAGGAGGGGGGCCTCCATGTCCGTTCTGATGGTAGTAAATCTGAGTTGGTATGCCCATTTCTTTGGCTCTTTTTGAAATTCGATAGCTATGCTCTGGCATCACATTCCAATCATTAAAACCATGGGCCATTAATAAGGCTGCTTTCATAGGTTTCATTTGATTTAGATAATCTCTTCCAGCCCAAAAATCATTATAATCTCCTGTAATTCTATCCATTCCATTTTTCATTTCTGTATCTCTAATCGTCTTATTGTTGAAAGCGCGCTTAGATTCATCTCCACTATGAATAAAATCATATAAGACATCAATATCTTCTCCTAAATATCCACCTGGTGACCGTACCAATCCGTTAGATCTATAATAATGATAATACGAAGTGTTTGGAGCAATTGGTATAATAGCTTCTAGACCTTCTACACCTGTTGTAGCTGCTGCCAATGGTAATGTGCCATTATAAGAAGTTCCGGTCATACCAACTTTACCAGTAGACCAATAAGCTACAACAATTTCACTTCCATAAGGAGTTGTATAGCCAGAAACTCTTCCACATAACCAATCTATAACTGCCTTTGGAGCTAAAGATTCATTTTGTCCACCAACAGTCGGTGCTCCTTGAGAAAGACCTGTGCCTGGAGAAGATGAGTGAACAACAATATATCCTCTAGGGATCCATTTTTTAATATGAGAATTTGAAATAATAGGTCTTTTTCCTTTTCTTGTTACTTCTGGGTGCACAATGCCTGCCACTTTTTCTCCTAGTTCGTGATTTACATTCCAAAAAGCACCTTCAGTCTCTCGAGCAACTCCAGCAAAATAAGGACTTGTTACATATATAACTGGAAGCGTTAAACCTTCGCTATCTGTTTGAAAAGGTCTAGTTACTGCCACATGCATTCTATCCATTTTTCCATCACCATCTGTATCAAAATTAGTCTCTACCCAAAGATCATGACGAATCCATTGATCTGGAGTATTAAATGCTTCAATAATTTGTGCCTCTCCATCTTTAAAAACAGGTGCAGCTTTTTCTTGAGCGGTTAATAAAAGTACAGTAAAAAGGAAACTAAGTTGAATTATTTTTTTCATATGTCAATTTTTGAGGATAGTGAATATTATAGTTGAATTTGAAAAAATGATATGCATATATTTTCTTTTTTTCTTGTCTACTTTAAAAGTAGCTATGTAAAAATACAAAACAAAAAAAGAGGGTTAAAAATATATGTAGTTATTTGAAGAACCTTTCTAAGGTTTCATCTAATAAAATTGTATTTTTAGTCATATTTTAAAAATAATACAATGCAATTTCTAAAAAAAACAACAGTACTAGTCCTATTTTTTACAGTTTTTAACTCATTTTCTCAAGAGTATTTTTTCAAAGATAAGAATCCGTTTAATCCTAAAATTCCGTCACCTGAAGAGTTTTTGGGGTATGCAATTGGAGAACAACACACAAGACATGATCAAATAGTATCGTATTTATACAAATTAGCAGAAATTTCAGACAGGGCAGAAATTGAAGTCTATGGGCAAACTCATGAGAGAAGAAAATTGGTGATACTACGAGTTTCAACACCAGAAAATTTATCTAATTTAGAAGATATAAAAAAGCAACATTTACAATTTGTAGACCCTGCTATAACTCCAAAAAATTATGATGCTGTCCCAATTTTCATTCAATTGGCATACAATGTTCACGGTAATGAGCCTTCTAGCTCTGAAGCAGCTTTGTTAACAGCGTATACCTTGGTAGCTTCTAATAGTAGCGAGGTTCAAAATTATTTAAATAATTCTGTTGTTTTTATTGATCCTGCCATTAACCCAGATGGAAGAGATAGGCATACGCAATGGGCAAACCAATACAAGGCAATTTCGTTGGTTTCAGATAATGCAGACGCAGAGCACAATGAAATGTGGCCTAGAGGAAGAACCAATCATTATTGGTTTGATTTAAATAGAGATTGGTTGTTGGCTGTAAATCCAGAAAGTCAGGGAAAACTAAAATGGTATCATGATTGGTATCCTAATGTAGTAACCGATTTCCATGAAATGGGCACCAATAGTAATTTCTTTTTTGAACCCATGAAAGCTATTGGTTCTAAAGATCCAATAATGCCCAAAGAAAATTATGAAGATCTAAATAATTTATTTGCACCTTATTTTGCCAAAACAATGGATGAAATAGGATCTTTATATTTTACTAAAGAAGCATTTGACGGAACATACCCAGGCTATGGGTCTTCTTATCCAGATTTACAAGGAGCATTGGCACTATTGTTTGAACAAGCAAGTTCTAGAGGACATCTACAAGACACAGACTATGGAACAATTTCATTTGGTTTTACCATTAGAAATCAATACAGATCTAGTATTGCTACTGTAAAAGCAGCTGTAGAAAACAAAGCAGTCTTAAGAAAATATCAACAAGATTTCTTTAAATCTGCTGTCACAAAAAAAACTGCTTCAGGTTTTGTTGGCTATGAATTTGGCGATGACCATGATCAAAATAGAAATAAAGCATTTGTAGACTTTTTAATGAAACATAAAATTAAAGTATATGAAAAGGGAGCAAAATTTTATGTACCTCTAAAACAACAACAACATAGAATGGTACAAACAATGTTTGAGACCTACAGCCAATATACAGACAGTGTTTTTTATGATGCCTCTGCTTGGAGTGTTTCTAATTTTTATAATATGAAGTCTAAAGGATTAAAATCTGCGAGACTTGGCAAACAAATTACAGCCGCTACAAAGCTGATTAACAATTCTAATGTAATTAAATCAGACTATGCTTATATCTTAGATTGGGATGATTATAATGCCCCAGCAGCATTACATTATATGCAAAAAAGAGGATTAAAAGCTTCTGCGGCTTTTAAGAAATTTTCAGCCAACACTACAAACGGAACTAAAGATTTTAACTACGGAACAGTTATGATTCCTGTGAGTAAACAACAGAAATCTTCTGAAGCTGTTTATGAAATTATTCGTCAGGCGCAACAAAAATTTAGAGTACCAATGTATGCTACAAATACAGGTTTTAGTGTAAAAGGTATAGATTTAGGAAGTAATAATTTCAGAAAAATTAAAGAAGTAAAAGCGGCCATGTTTATTGGAAACGGAGTTTCTTCTTATGAAGCAGGTGAGGTATGGCATCTATTAGATACAAGAGTAGAAATGCCTATTACAAAACTACAATTACACAACTTCAATAGAATTTCATTAGACAAATATACTACCCTAGTAATGGTGTCTGGAAACTACGGTCAACTAGACTCTATACAAAGAAAGAAAATTAAAGATTGGACAAGTAGAGGCAATACCTTAATTACTATAGGTAGTGCATCAAAATGGTTGATCTCTAAGAAATTGGTAAAAGAAAGTCTTACTAAAAAACCTAAAGACAAGAATAAACTAGACAAAAGCGTCAATAGATTACCGTATGTAGATGCAAGAGAAAATATTGGAAGAGAAAGAGTAGGAGGTGCTATATTTGAAATAGACTTAGATCTTACACATCCTTTGGGTTTTGGGTATAGAGATGCTCAATTACCAGTATACAAGAATAATACAGTATTTTTAAAACCTAGTAAAAATGGGTATGCTACAGTAGCTAAATACACAAAGAATCCACATATAGATGGTTATATTTCTAAAGCGAACCTAAGTACTTATTTAAAACCATCGGCATCAATAATAGTAAGTCCAGTAGGAAAAGGAAGAGCTATTTTATTTGCAGATAATCCAAACTTTAGAGGAGCTTGGTATGGTACAAATAAACTATTTTTAAATGCCTTATTTCATGGAAATAATATATCAGTTCCAACCGAGAGAAATTAAAACCTAATCAGATGAAAAAACTACTTATTATATTCTTATTATTTGCCTCATTAAAAGGGTTTTCTCAAGAAAACTATCTAGGAGAAGGACCTTTTAATCAACTAATTATCAGAGGAGTTACATTAATCAATGGAGACGGTTCTCCGCCTAGAGGTCCTGTAGACATTGTTGTTGAAGATAATATCATTGTAAAAATTCAAGTTGTTGGTTACCCAGGAGTCGCTATTGATGAAAAAAAGAGGCCTAAATTAAAAAAAGGAGGAAAAGAATTAGAGGCATCAGGCATGTATTTACTGCCAGGTTTTATTGATATGCATGGTCATATTGGAGGTGTTGCTCAGGGAGCAAATTCTGAATATGTTTTTAAGCTTTGGATGGCTCACGGAGTAACAACAGTAAGAGAGCCCAGTGGAAGAAGTATAGATTGGACTTTAGACTTAAAGAAAAAAAGTGATGCTCATAAAATCGTAGCTCCAAGAATTTTTGCCTACACAGGGTTTGGTCAAACTACAAAAGATTTTAATCCGTTAAATGATGCTCCTATTTCTACTGCAGAAGATGCAAGAGAATGGGTGAGAGCCAATGCAAAAAATGGTGCAGATGGCATTAAATTCTTTGGAGCAGAACCAGAAATTATGGCCGCCGCTTTAGATGAAAATAAAAAATTAGGATTGGGTTCTGCATGTCATCATGCACAATTAAGTGTTGCTCGTTGGAATGTTCTGCATTCTGCTAGAGCAGGATTAACGTCTATGGAACATTGGTATGGTTTGCCAGAGGCTTTGTTTAATGAAAGAACGGTACAAAACTACCCATTAGATTATAATTATCAGAATGAACAACATCGTTTTGAACAGGCTGGTAAATTATGGAAACAAGCAGCAAAACCATATTCTCCTCATTGGAATGATGTTATGAATGAGCTGTTGGAGTTAGATTTTACCTTAGACCCAACATTTAATATTTATGAAGCAAGTAGAGATTTGCAAAGAGCTAGAAGAGCAGAGTGGCATGAAACATATACATTGCCATCTCTATGGAAATTCTATGAACCAAGTAAAATTTCTCACGGATCTTACTGGCATTATTGGGGTACAGAGCAAGAAGTTTCATGGAAAAATAATTTTCAATTATGGATGACGTTTATTAATGAATATAAAAATAGAGGAGGACGCGTTACTACTGGATCAGATTCTGGATTTATATATCAATTATACGGTTTTGCTTATGTACGTGAGTTAGAATTATTACGAGAAGCAGGTTTTCATCCATTAGAGGTTATAAGAGCTGCCACTCTAAATGGTGCAGAAGCTTTGGGGTGGGATGATAAAATTGGCTCTGTTCAAATAGGGAAATTAGCAGATTTTGTAATTGTAGAAGAAAACCCTCTTCAAAATTTAAAAGTGCTTTATGGTACAGGTGCAATTAAATTAACAGAAGCCAATGAGGTAGTTAGGGTTGGAGGAGTAAAATACACCATTAAAGATGGTGTAATCTATGATGCAAAACGATTACTTTCTGATGTTAAGAAAATGGTAGATATTCAAAAAGAAGCAACTAATTGGACTTTAAAACAACCTGGGATTAAAAAATAAACACAGGTTTTGAATTTTTTATTTTCACAAAACCAGTTCTAAATTATTTACCATTTTGCATTGGTGTGGTATCTGGCATTAATTTATTTAAAATTGTGTACACAGGACAAAACTTTGTAAGAGGGCTTAAAATTTGAAGTACAGCAACAGCAACTGCAACATAAATCCAATTTAAACCAAACTCACTAGCCAGTAATATAGATCCAATATTTAGCAAGCCAACAATCCCATCATGAAGCCTTACTTTTGTAATGTCTTTTGAATTATTCATAATAATTAATGTATTAATTCCAAATATAAATAAAAATTTTATTAGTTGCTTTATTAAATTAATCTAGTCGTCAAAATTATTAAAATTTTCAACTAATTCTACTTTATATCCTGGCCTTAAAACCTCTATTAAAATTAATTCTTCTGTTCCTGCATTAAAAATTCTAACTTTGGTGTTTGCTGGTATTAAAAAACCATTGTTATTTGTTATTTTTTTCATCCCTTCTTTAAACTCTAGTCCAAGTTGTCCACTTAAAACAATACCTCTTATTTCAAATTGAGCTTTTATGATTGGTTCTGTCCAACCAATAGGTGCATGCATTTTGTTTAGTCCTATATCATCTGAAATAGAATAGTCAAAAAGATGTCGCTCTAGATTGTCTTTTAGTATGATTTTTTTTGGAGAAATACTATGATCTACTAGGATTGCTTTTTTCTTTGGATTGCTTGTATTATCAGTTTTTTGGTTGGCTTCACAACTTAAAAAAAATAAAAAAATAATAAACATAAATTTTTGCATAAATAAGTGTTGTTTTAACCAAATATAAATTAAAATCACTAGTTTTCAAGTAGTTCAAGAATTCACATTCAGCTTTTCTAAGTTACATGTTTCGCCTGTATTGCCCGCCAACTTCAAATAACGCTGTTGTAATTTGACCTAAAGAACACACTTTTGTTGCTTCCATAATTTTGTCAAATAAGTTTTCATTTTGAACTGCTGCTGCTTGTAAAATTGCAATTTGAGCTTTAACTTTAGATGGATTTGCCTTATTTAATAATTCTTTTGTTTGAATTTGGAATTGCTTTTCTTCTTCAGTTGCCCTAATTACTTCTGATGGAAGAACAGTAGGAGAACCTTTAGAACTCAAGAAAGTATTTACTCCAATAATTGGAAATTCTCCGTTGTGTTTGAGTGTTTCATAATACAAACTTTCTTCTTGTATTTTAGAACGTTGGTACATGGTTTCCATAGCACCTAAAACACCTCCTCTTTCTGTAATTCTATCAAATTCTAATAAGACAGCTTCTTCCACTAAATCCGTAAGTTCTTCAATAATAAATGCACCTTGAATTGGGTTTTCGTTTTTTGTTAGTCCTAGCTCTTTGTTAATAATTAATTGAATAGCCATGGCTCTTCTCACAGAATCTTCAGTAGGTGTTGTAATTGCTTCATCGTAGGCATTGGTATGCAATGAATTGCAATTGTCATAGATGGCGTATAAAGCTTGAAGTGTTGTTCTAATATCGTTAAAATCTATTTCTTGAGCATGCAACGAGCGGCCAGAAGTTTGAATATGATACTTAAGCATTTGTGCTCTAGAATTAGCTTGGTATTTATACTTTAATGCTTTTGCCCATATCTTTCTTGCCACACGACCAATAACAGCGTATTCAGGATCTATTCCGTTAGAGAAGAAAAATGATAAATTAGGGCCAAATTTATTAATATCCATACCTCTAGATAAGTAATATTCTACATAGGTAAAACCGTTAGATAAAGTAAGTGCTAACTGCGTAATTGGATTAGCACCAGCCTCAGCAATATGATATCCAGATATTGAAACCGAATAGAAATTTCTTATTTGTTGGTTTATGAAGTATTCTTGAACGTCACCCATTAACCTCAGGGCAAATTCTGTTGAGAAAATACAAGTATTTTGAGCCTGATCTTCTTTTAAAATATCTGCTTGAACGGTTCCGCGAACTTGTGTTAAGGTATCTTTTTTTATTTTTTCGTACACATCAGGAGGTAAAACTAGATCACCAGTTAAGCCAAGTAACAATAGGCCTAATCCGTTGTTTCCCTCTGGTAATTTTCCTTGATAAAGAGGTCTCTTTAATCCCTTAGCATCATATATTTTTTTAAATGTAGCTTCAACTGTTTTTTCTAACTTATTATCTTTGATGTATTTCTCACAATTTTGATCTATGGCAGCATTCATAAAAAAGCCAAGTAGCATAGGAGCGGGGCCATTAATGGTCATTGATACTGAGGTCATATGATGGCTTAAATCAAACCCAGAATATAACTTTTTAGCATCGTCTAAACAACAAATTGAAACACCAGCGTTTCCTATTTTACCATAAATATCTGGTCTGAGCCCCGGATCGTTACCATATAGAGTAACAGAATCAAAAGCGGTAGACAAACGCTTGGCATCTAAGCCTAAACTAACATAATGAAAACGTCTGTTGGTACGTTCTGGTCCGCCCTCACCAGCAAACATTCTGGTAGGGTCTTCGCCAGTTCTTTTAAAAGGATATAAACCAGCAGTAAAAGGAAATTCTCCAGGTACATTTTCTTGTAAATTCCATTGTAATATATCGCCCCAAGCCTCATACTTGGGTAAAGAAATTTTAGGAATTTTAGAATGTGACAAAGACTCACTATGTGTTTCTATGTTAATTTCTTTACCTCTTACTTTAAATGTATAAATAGGGTCTTTATAACGTTTAGTTTTTTCTTGCCAGTGAAGTATTATTTCCCAGTTGTAGGGATCAAAATCCATTTTTATTTTGTCAAAATGAGAGAGTAATAATTTTATAAAAGGTACCTCGTCTTTTGAAGTATATTGTAATATTTTATCATGGTCTAAACCTATTTTAGTTAATACATCTAGAGTTTTGATTGAAGTTGAATCAATACTAATTATGGAGTCTATTGTTTTGTAAATTCCAAATAATTTTTGTGCAACTGCTACTTGATTTGTTGCTTTTTTATCATAAGCTCTGTTACTTTCAGCAATTTCTGATAAATAACGAACTCTTGCCGGAGGAATTACAAAGATTTTCTCAGACATTTCCTGAGTAATTTTCATGTTAGATTGTAAATCAACGCCAGTTTTTTCTACCAATTTGTCCATCACTGCTTTGTAAAGCGAATTCATTCCTGGATCATTAAATTGTGAGGCTATTGTTCCAAAAACAGGTAGTTCATCCATATGTATATGCCATAAATTATTGTTACGCATATACTGTTTTTTTACATCACGAACAGCGTCTAAAGCACCGCGTTTGTCAAATTTATTAATGGCAACTAGGTCTGCAAAATCTAACATGTCTATTTTCTCTAACTGAGTTGCTGCTCCAAATTCAGGAGTCATTACATACAAAGAAGTATCAGAATGTTCAATAATCTCGGTATCTGATTGTCCAATGCCAGATGTTTCTAAAATAATCAAATCAAATTCTGCAGCTTTTAAAACCTCAATTGCTTCATTTACATATTTAGACAGTGCTAAATTAGATTGACGAGTTGCCAAAGAACGCATATAAACACGATTGTTGTTAATGGCATTCATTCTAATACGGTCTCCTAATAAGGCACCACCGGTTTTACGTTTAGAAGGATCTACAGAAATAAGTCCAATTGTTTTTTTGGGAAAGTCAATTAAGAATCTACGAACCAATTCATCAACTAAACTAGATTTTCCAGAACCACCAGTACCTGTAATTCCTAAAACAGGAGTGGTAGATGTTTTATTTTTCTTATGTATTTCAGATAATGTTTTTTTAGCAATTTCAGGGAAGTTTTCAGCAGAAGAAATAATTCTTGCAATACTACCAATCTCTCTCTTTTTCAATTTATTAATTTCTCCATTTAAGACATCACCAATGGCAAAATCTGATTGTTTTACCAAATCATTAATCATTCCTTGCAAGCCTAATTCACGTCCATCATCCGGAGAATATATACGGGTAATTCCGTAAGCCATTAATTCTTTGATCTCTTTTGGAAGAATAACACCACCACCGCCACCAAAAATTTTGATATGGCTAGCGCCTTTTTCTTTTAATAGGTCAAACATGTATTTAAAATATTCATTATGCCCACCCTGGTAAGACGTCATTGCAATAGCATTTACATCTTCTTGAATGGCACAATTCACAACATCTTCAACACTTCTGTCATGACCTAAATGAATGACTTCTACACCGGTAGATTGAATAATTCTACGCATAATGTTAATGGCAGCGTCATGGCCATCAAATAAAGAAGCAGCAGTTACTATTCTAACTTTATTTTTGGGTTTGTAAGGAGTTATTTGTTTCATTTTTTCAGATGATATATAAGGTTTTAACCAATTACTTTAGGAGAATGTTTTATGTTTTTCGATAGAATTTCACTCAATTATAATACAATTCGTAAAAAAAACCTGATTTAATGAATGCAATTTACGAAATTTTCAAAAAATAGATGATTTTTTTGAAGGTATAAAAATCATTCGTTTTAAAAAACAATTATATTTGTATCTAGAATCACTTTTCAATTATTTAAATAGACGTATGACATTTAAAGAGCAAATAGAACTAGGTATACCAGATGAATTACCCCTTAAAAGAGCGTATGATATTTCTATAAATCATGCTCCCAAAAGGAAAGAGATTTTATCTAAAGCTGAAACAGAGTTAGCTTTAAGAAATGCATTGCGTTATTTTGATAAAAAACATCATGCGTTATTACTTCCTGAGTTTGCAGAAGAATTGAAAAAATATGGTCGTATTTATATGCATCGTTTTCGTCCTATGTACGAGATGTATGCAAGACCAATTTCTGACTACCCAGGTAGGTGTGAGCAGGCTAAATCTATTATGTTAATGATTCAGAATAATTTAGATCCGGCAGTGGCTCAGCATCCACACGAATTAATAACCTACGGCGGAAATGGTGCTGTTTTTCAGAATTGGGCACAGTATTTACTCACCATGAAGTACCTGTCTGAAATGACAGAGAAACAAACTCTGACAATGTATTCAGGACATCCAATGGGCTTGTTTCCTTCTAGTAAAAATGCACCAAGAGTTGTGGTTACCAATGGAATGACCATACCAAATTATTCTCAACCAGATGATTTAGAAAAAATGAATGCCCTAGGGGTAAGTCAATACGGACAAATGACAGCAGGAAGTTATATGTATATAGGTCCGCAAGGTATTGTTCATGGAACTACCATTACTGTTTTAAATGGTTTTCGGAAGATAGGAAAATCACCCAAAGGAAATTTATTTGTAACAGCTGGTTTAGGAGGCATGAGTGGAGCGCAACCCAAAGCAGGAAATATAGCCGGTTGTATTACAGTTTGTGCAGAGGTAAATCCTAAAATTACACAGGTTCGTCTAGACCAAGGTTGGATTGATGAAAAATTAACAGATTTAGATACTTTAGTTGCAAGAGTAAGATTAGCAAAAGAAAACAAAGAAACGGTGTCTCTTGCGTATCTTGGAAATATAGTAGATGTCTGGGAGAAGTTTGATGTTGAAAATATTCATATAGATTTAGGTTCTGATCAAACCTCTCTTCACAACCCATGGGCAGGAGGTTATTATCCAACAGATATTTCTTTTGAAGAAGCAAATATTATGATGGCAGAAAACCCTCTTTTATTTAAGGAGAAAGTACAAGAAACTATTCGAAGACATGCTAGGGCTATTAATAATCATACTGCTAAAGGAACCTATTTTTTTGATTATGGTAATGCATTTTTATTAGAAGCAAGCAGAGCCGGAGCAGATATTATGGCAGAAAACGGCATCGATTTTAGATACCAGAGCTATGTGCAAGATATTATGGGACCTATGTGTTTTGATTATGGATTTGGCCCTTTTAGATGGGTTTGTGCTTCCGGAAACTCGGAAGATTTAGAAAAAACAGATATCATAGCTTGTGAGGTTTTGGAAGAAATTAAGAAACATTCTCCACCAGAGATTCAGCAGCAAATGGCTGATAATATTCAATGGATAAAAGGTGCGAAAGAAAATAAATTAGTAGTTGGGTCTCAGGCAAGAATTTTATATGCCGATACAGAGGGAAGAATTAAAATTGCACAAGCATTCAATAAGGCAATAAAAAAAGGAAAAATAGGGCCTGTTGTTTTAGGAAGAGATCATCATGATGTTTCAGGAACAGATTCTCCTTACAGAGAAACTTCAAATATATACGATGGGTCTAGGTTTACAGCAGACATGGCAATTCAAAACGTTATTGGAGATAGCTTCAGAGGAGCAACTTGGGTCTCTATACATAATGGAGGTGGAGTTGGTTGGGGTGAAGTTATAAATGGTGGATTTGGCATGCTTATTGATGGTAGTAAAGCAGCATCTAAAAGATTGAAGTCTATGCTTTTTTGGGATGTGAATAATGGGATAGCCAGAAGAAATTGGGCCAGAAACGATGAAGCAATCTTTGCTATTAAAAGAGCAATGAAGAGAGAAAAAAAATTAAATGTTACCATCCCTAACAAAGTAGATACATCATTATTTAAGAACCTTTAATAAACTAATGGCCATGAAAATTTTAAAATTACTTTTTTTATTATGTTTAGTTATGCTTACTTCTTGCTCATCTGTAAGAGTGGTGTCAGATTATGATACCAAAGTAGATTTCACTTCTTACAAAACATTTGCTTTTTATAAAAAAGGAATAGACAAAGCTTCTGTTTCTGATTTAGATAAAAAACGAATCATGCGTGCTGTAGAAGCTGAGTTGGTAGCTAAAGGTTTTAGCAAATCTGTTAACCCTGATATTCTGGTAAGTATTTTTACTAAATCTAGAGAGCAAGTAAATGTTTCAGACAATAATATTGGTATAGGCTGGGGCTGGGGCTATAATCCTTGGTTTTATGGTAGAACAAATATTAATATAAATCAACACACAGAAGGAACCTTATTTATAGATTTTATTGATAAAAACACAAACGAACTCATATGGCAAGGAATTGGTTCTGGTGCTATGAAGATGAGTAATATAGAGAAAAAAGAAGAACGTATTAATGAGTTTGTTTACAAGATTATTTCAACATATCCTCCCGGATTAAAAAAATAAATAGGAATAAGACGCTCTATTTTAGAGTGTTTTTTTGTTGTTCTTATTGAAGTGATTTAAACATGCATAATAAAAGAATAGAGCTTACTGAAGAAGACTTTTATCTAAACGAACAAGGGTATAGAGTTTTTACAGAAAAATATCACATAAAGAGAGGTCATTGCTGTAAAAGCGGTTGCAAGCATTGTCCTTATGGCTATGATAAGAAAACAGATGGTTATTGATTAAATAAAATTTTTTTATTTATTTCAGTACCCTTAAATTAAGGGATGTGAATCTAAAACCTCAGCCATTTGAGCTTGTAGTTCGCTCGCTTTTTCTGCAGCAGCTTCTGCAAAATCAGCTTGTTTTGAAGCATAAAGAATACCACGAGAAGAATTTATTAACAAACCTATTTGATCAGTCATCCCATAGTTACAAACTTCTTGTAAATTTCCACCTTGTGCACCAACTCCAGGAACCAGTAAAAAAGACTCAGGAATAATTTTTCTTATATCAGCCAAATAGGACGCTTTTGTGGCACCAACTACATACATTAAATTTTTAGAATTTTCCCAACCTTTAGAGGTTTCTAATACCTGTTTGTAAACTTCTTTTCCATCAATTTCTTTTGTCTGAAAATCAAAAGCTCCAGCATTAGAAGTTAGTGCTAACAAAATAGTATGCTTATTTTTAAAAGCCAAAAATGGTTCTACAGAATCTTTTCCCATGTAAGGAGCAACTGTAACACTATCAAAAGAAAGATCTTCAAAGAACGCTTTTGCATACATACTAGATGTATTGCCAATATCTCCACGTTTTGCATCTGCTATTGTGAAAATTTCTGGATGATTTTGATTAATATATTTAATGGTTTTTTCTAGAGATATCCATCCTTTAATTCCGTAAGCTTCATAAAAAGCAATATTTGGTTTGTAAGCAACGCATAAGTGATGTGTGGCATCAATAATTGCTTTGTTAAACTCAAAAATTGGATCTTCTTTCTCTAATAAAAAGGTGGGTATTTTTTGTAGGTCTACATCTAAACCAATACATAAAAATGATTTCTTTTTTCGAATCTGAGTTACAATCTCTGATGTAGTCATCTGTCTTTTTAAAAGTTATACAAAGGTACATATTTTTAAGACTTTCTGTTATCTTTGTTTCAGAGTCATTCTGCATGGTACAATTTATACTAAACAAGTTTTTTTATGGAATTTTAACGCTTTTTGGAGTTGTTACAGTCATTTTCTTGTTGTTTAATGTATTGCCTGGAGATCCGGCAAGAATGATGCTAGATCAACGTGAAGACTCCGAACAATTACAAAATATTCGAAAAAAATATGGTTTTGATCAATCGTTAACCACTCAATATTTTTATTATTTGAATGATGTATCTCCATTGTCACTTCATTCAAATAAATCAGAAGATTATACTTTTTTAAGGGATGGTAAATATTCCTATCAATTACTATTTTCTATTGGTGAATCTTCTGTTGTTTTAAAATACCCTTACTTAAGAGAATCTTTTCAAAAAAATGGAAAAAAGGTGTCGGAAGTTATTTCTGAAACCTTACCAAATACTGCTATTTTAGCATTATTTGCAATCTCTATAGCGATTATTGTTGGAATTATTTTTGGCATATTGTCAGCAGTCTATAAAGATACTTGGTTTGATAGAGTGATTGCTATTATTAGTACTTTTGGAATGAGTATTCCTTCCTTTTTTTCTGCTATTTTATTTGCTTGGCTATTTGGTTTTGTTTTACAAGAATATACAGGTTTAGAAATGACAGGAAGTTTGTATGTTGTTGATGATTTTGGAGAACAAATATCCATCCAATGGAAAAATTTAATTCTTCCTGCCATTGTTTTGGGTATTCGTCCGTTAGCTGTTATTATTCAATTAATGCGAAATTCATTGCTAGAAGTCCTAAGTCAAGATTATATTAGAACAGCAAAAGCTAAAGGGTTGACAAAGTATCAGGTCATAAAAAGCCATGCATTAAAAAACGCATTAAATCCAGTAATAACGGCTGTTTCTGGTTGGTTCGCTTCTATGTTAGCCGGTGCGGTTTTTGTAGAATACATTTTCAATTGGAATGGGCTTGGAAAAGAAATTGTGAACGCATTAAATACCCTAGATTTACCAATAATTATGGGGAGCGTATTGGTAATAGCTACCTTATTTATTATCATAAACATTCTTGTAGATATTATGTACAGTTGGTTAGACCCTAGAATTAGATTACAATAAAAAATGACAAAAAAAATACTTTTTTTATTCTTGTTTGTCTTGTTTCTCTTGGTTGGATGTCACAGACCTACGCAGTTTTCAAATGAAGCATTGCAGGAGAAATTTTTAGGTTTCAACCAACAAGAACTAACATTTAAAACCATCTTATCTAAGCATAAAGGAAATAAAATACTCATAGATGTTTGGGCATCTTGGTGTAGCGATTGTATAGTAACCTTATCGGATTTAAAAAAGTTACAAGAAGAAAACCCTGCTGTTCATTTTGTTTTTCTTTCCCTAGATAAAAGTATAGAACGTTGGAAAAAAGCAGTAGAGCGTTTACAAATAACAGGTGATCATTATTATATGATGGAAGGTAAAAAAGGTGCATTTGGAGATTTCTTAAATCTTTGGTGGATTCCTAGATATGTAGTTGTGAATGAATCTGGAGAAATTACCTTATTTAAAGCAACAAAAATTACAGACAAAAACATTCTAGAAGCCCTTAAAAAATAAGTATTTTAGCGGCTTTAAAAATAACAACAACATGAGAAAAAATATTGTAGCAGGAAATTGGAAAATGAATAATAATGCCACTCAAACTAAGGCATTAATTAATGATTTAAAAGGAGCTTTAGAAAAAGTATCAGCAAATTGTAGAGTGTTAATTTCACCTACATCTATCAACTTAACTTCGGCAGTAGAGGCAACGAAAGGTTCGGTTATTGAAGTTTCAGCCCAAAACATGCATCAAGCTACAAGCGGTGCTTATACTGGAGAGATTTCGGCTAACATGTTGCAAGATGTTGGAGTAAAAACAGTCATATTAGGGCATTCTGAAAGAAGAACTTTTTTTGGAGAAGATGACACTATGTTAACTGAAAAAGTTACAACAGCACTAGAAAATAACTTAGAAATTATTTTTTGTTTTGGTGAATTGCTTGAAGACCGTAAGTCTGATAATCACTTTAATGTTGTAGAAAGTCAATTAAAAAACGTTGTATTAGCTTTAAATGCTTCTGCATGGAAAAATATAGTACTGGCATATGAGCCAGTATGGGCTATAGGAACAGGAGAAACGGCTAGCCCAGAACAAGCGCAGGAAATGCATGCTTTTATTAGAGGTTTAGTAGAAGCAACCTATGGAAAAACTCTTGCAAATAATGTTTCTATCTTATATGGAGGAAGTGTAAAGCCAGCAAATGCTCAAGAAATATTTTCTAAGGAAGATGTAGATGGTGGGCTAATAGGTGGTGCTTCTTTAAATGCAACAGATTTTACAGGAATTATTACAGCTTTTTAATACCTTCTAATTTATATGGATGCCATTTATATTGCATATGATTTTAATGTTTCACCTAAAGAGCCAGCTACAGAAATGTTAATTGCTCAGTTAGGCTATGTAGGTTTTGAAAGTTTTGTAGAGCAAGACAATGGTGTAACGGCATACATTCAAAAACAAGAATGGAATTCTAAAATTCTAGAGGATGTATTTCTATTACATTCTAATGAGTTTAATATAACATTTGAACATAATGAGATAGCGCAAACTAACTGGAATGAAGAATGGGAAAAGAATTTTAACCCTATTCAAGTAGATGATTTAGTAAGTATACGTGCTCCATTTCATACAAACCCATCTCTTCAGTTTGATATTGTAATTGAACCTAAAATGAGTTTTGGAACCGGTCATCATGAAACTACTCACATGATGGTTCAACACTTGTTAGCATTAGATTTAGACACTAAAAAAGTACTAGACATGGGCTGTGGAACCGGAATTTTAGCAATTTTTGCTGAAATGAAAGGAGCCAAACCTATTGACGCTATAGATATAGATAGTTGGTGTTATGAAAATTCTTTAGAAAATATTCAGAGAAATAATTGTAATCATATAACAGTATATGAAGGAGATGCTTCTTTATTAAAAGAAAAATATGATGTAATTATTGCTAATATTAATAGAAATATTCTATTGTCTGATATGAAAACTTATACAGATTGTTTGAATGAAAATGGGGTTTTATTGCTCAGTGGATTTTATAAAGAAGATATTGTCATTATAGAAGATGAAGTAAACAAACATGGGTTAACTTTTGAGACAATGATTCAAAGAAATAATTGGGTTGCCTTAAAATATGTGAAGTAGCAAGATTTTTTTATAAATTTGTAATAATGAGTCCAAAAGAAAAAATTCAAGAAGAAGTAGACGTTTTAGAGAAAGAGGTGCATCAGCATCATATTGTGTTGCACAACGATGAAGTAAACACGTTTGATTTTGTGATAGATTCGTTAATTAATGTTTGTGAGCATACAGAAGAGCAGGCAGAACAATGCACTTGGTTGGTTCATTTTAAAGGAAAATGTACCGTAAAAACAGGTGATCTAAAGGAACTAGAACCTCGTTGTTCTAAATTATTAAGTTTAGGACTTTCTGCTGAATTAATATAACATGGAAAATATTTTTAACTACTTTGATTTTTCTCCCTTTAAAAAAGATAATTCAAATTCTTTTGATGGAAATGAAATATCCTACACAGAATTAAACTCAGAACACTTTCTCATTTTTGAAAAAAATCAGCAGTATTATAACTTATATGTATCTAAATATAAAAACGAAGCTGAAATAGGAAATACCTCTCCAGAAATTTTAGAGATTTTAGTAACCAACTACGACAAAAGTAATGCTGAACATAGGGTTGCCCTCAGAAGATATTTAGGTTAAAAATTATCATTATTATCTTAGCCTTACCTAATTCACTTATTGTTAAGTAGATATATTTATTTATGTTTTCTATTAATTAGTTGCAAAATCAATTGTTATAGAAAGACTATCTTGAGCCTATAATTACTTATACAGATCCACAATGATTACAAAAATTATCGTTTTAGCAATTTATGTTAGTATTCTTTTTTTAATCGGAATTTTTGCTTCTCGGCGAATTAACAGCATGAGTGATTATTATTTGGGAGGAAAAAAAATGGGATTTTGGGCTGTTGCTTTTTCAGCGAGAGCTACGGGAGAGTCAGGCTGGTTGCTAATTGGTTTAACAGGTATGGGTGCCATGGCTGGTTATTCTGCCTATTGGGTAGTTCTTGGAGAATTATTAGGAGTGTTTTTGTCTTGGCAATTTATGGCCAAACGCTTTAAAACAAGGTCAGATACATACAAATCAATTACAATTCCAGATTACCTTCAAAGTCACTTTAAATCATCTACCAATACCCTAAGAATTATTTCAGCTGCTACTTTGGTAGTTTTTGTTGTTATTTATGTGGCATCTCAAATGGATGTTACAGGCATTGCATTTGAATCTATGTTGAATATTGATTACAGAATAGGCGCACTTATTGGCTTTGTTATTGTTCTCATTTATATTTTTATTGGTGGATTTGTTGCCGCTGTATGGTCAGATATGTTTCAAGGCATCTTAATGTTTTTTGGATTGGTTTTACTACCAATAGTTGTGTGGTTTTCTATGGATCATGGAGCTGGTATATCTGAAGGATTAAATGCTATAGATCCTACACTAACACAAATCATGGGAAGAAGTGATGATGGTTTAATGAATTTGTTCACAATTCTTGGTTTTTCTATGATAGGTTTAGGCTTTCTAGGATCACCACAGGTATATGTTCGTTTCATGTCTATTAAAAGTGAAAAAGAGATTGATAAAGGAAAATGGATTGCGCTTATTTTTACGTTACTAACTGATGCAGCAGCAGTAACAATTGGTATTCTTGCTAGAATTTATTTTACAAGTGAAGGACAAGACCCCGAAGTTGTTTTAGGAAATGGTGGAGAAAATGTATTGAGCATGATTACCAATGAATTTTTGCCATCAATTCTAGTAGCAATCTTTATTGCAATTGTTCTTTCAGCAATCATGTCTACCATAGATTCTCTTCTTGTTCTAGCTTCTAGTGCTATTACACGAGATTTTTATCAAAAAATATTTAGACCCGATTTAAAAGATGAAGACTTAACCAGTTTTTCAAGATTGGTTACCGTTATCATGGCAGTAATTGCACTTTGTATTGCTATTTTGTTGTATAATTTGTACCCTGAGAGGAAGATCTTTTGGATTATGATTTTTGGATGGTCTGGAATTGCAGCTACCTTTTGCCCAGTAATTATTCTATCGTTATTTTGGAAAGGGTATTCAGAAAAAGGAGCCATTGCATCTATGATTACAGGATTTGTATCGGTGATATTTTTTAAGTTTGTGGTTTCAAATATGGAAGGTATAGGTGCTTATTTTATAGAATTAGATGTGTTAGCACCCTCATTTCTATTAGCCATGATTGTTGGTTACATTGTTTCAAAAATAGCTCCTCCAAAACATATAGAAAAATCAACATAGATTTTTTGTAATGTATAAAAAAGACATTAAGACTTTTAATGCCTATATTTAAGAGTCTTATATTTAAAAAACGATGAAACTATTTATTCTAGTTGCCTTTTTTATACTTACAATACCTACTAGTAAAGCACAGAAAATTTACTCAGTAGACAAAGATTACAAGGCCGATGTGAAGGTCTTTGTAGTTAGCTCAGATTATAAAGCAGACTTGTTGGTTTATAAAGTATCATCAGATTACAAAGCTGGTAATAATGATGGAAAATGGTTTTTTACAAGTGCTGCTTATAAAGCAGATAAGAAAATATTTTTTGTAGAAGCTGCTTATAAAGCAGAACTTAAAATCTATTTTGTAGAATCAGCTTATAAGGCTGGTTGGAAAAACAAATCTAAAATACATCTCATGTATTAAAGTTTCTTGTATTATAATACTAGATTAAAAGAAAAAAAATAATTATATTTTTTAGTTTTAGTTGATCGAGTATAGAGTTAAACTAAAAAAAACAACCACCTAATTAGATAGTTGTTTTTTTGTTTTCTGTGACCATGAAAGGGTTATTTCATGATCCTGATAAAGCTCCGCTTTGAAAATAGTACAAACAAAAAAACGCTCAAGCAAGCTTGGCGTTTTTTTAATTGCATTATTTATTCGTGACCATGACAAGATTCAAACTTGTAACCTCTTGAGCCGTAATCAAGTGCGCTATTCAGTTGCGCCACATGGCCTTTTTTCGGGTGCAAATATAATGGTGTTTTTCTGATTTAGAAAGTATAGACTGTGTTTTTTATAAATTAATTTCTTTTTTAAAAGCATTTACAACACTACTCGCTTTTTCTAGATCTGAACTAAGTATAAAAAGATCTATAGTGTCTGAAAGAGTTCCAAAGCCTGCTAATCTTGCTGATTCTATGTTGTTTTTTACAAAAGAGCCAATATGAACCTCTTCTAACAATGCCTGAAGTCTATTAATAATGATAGGTGTTTCTGAAAATATTTTAATATGAGTAGTTTCCATAGGTGTTTTTTTAATCTAATGAATTTAGTGTCACAAAACTTCTCCAACCAATAATTGCCAACTGAATTTTTGAAGCCTTAGCCAGATCTAATCTTTTTTTGGTGAAAGAAGGTAATATGATTTTATTAATTTTAGCAATTGATTTAAAAAATAGTTTTTTCATTATGAGTTGTTCTTAGCCAAATATAATGAAAAAACTACTGTTAATTATAAAGGGTTATTGAGGATTGTTCATGTCAAAATAACTTTGTGTTTTGCCAGTTCTTTTTGTTTTATCATGTTTTTCTTATTCAGCTCTAATTAATAATTTTAAATTGTTGTTTGTATCGTTTTTAGTTAATAATAAATTAGAGTAAAATGTATGATATAATATTTAGTGAGATTTCAATAATTTTTAATGTAAGTGTTATCATATTTATCGTTTTTAATGGTTAAGTATTTAGTAGTTTTAGAATTCTAATATCAATATATAGTATTGAATACATACTTAGCAAGTAAAAACAATGAAAAAGATTTAATTAATTTTACATTTATAATATAATATATTAATAAAGTTAAAAATTGTAACATAGTTTGCTTGATACATGTTAATAAATGAAACCATTATTATTTATTTATATATAATATTGTAATAATATAAAGGCTTTTTTAGTTCATTTTTAATAAAATAGATCTAAAAAATGCAATTTTTACTCAAATCCATCTTTTTATAATTAAAGAACGTATAAAAATGTATCTTCGTTTTAAAATTTAAATCATGAATTTTTTATACATTTTGTGTGGTTTCATTTTATTAATTTTAGGTGGAAATTGGTTGCTGAAGTCTGCAGTTTCTATCTCTTTACGCTTACAAATACCTAAAATTATTATTGGAATGACGGTTGTTTCTTTTGCAACTTCTGCTCCAGAATTAATTGTGAGTGTTAAAGCTGCTTTAAATGGTTCTCCAGATTTAGCTTTAGGTAATGTTGTAGGTTCTAATATTGCTAATTTAGCATTGGTATTAGGTATTACATTGTTGATAGCCAAAATAGATGTTCAGAAAAGTTTTCATACTATAAATTGGCCTGTAATGATGATAGCTTCGTTATTATTGTACTTTTTTCTTCTTAATGATTATTTAATATCTACTATTGAGGGAATTTTTCTAGTCTCATTTTTAGTAATTTTTTTAATTTACTTACTAAAACTTCAGAAACAAGTTGTTGAAGAAGATATATCTGAAGATATCGTAAGCTTATCAAAACCCAAAACAGTAGCATTTTTATTTATTGGAAGTATTGGACTATGGGGAGGGGCTGAATTGTTAATTAACGGAGCAACCAATTTGGCGCTAGATTTTGGTGTTAGCGAAAGACTTATTGGTATCACTGTAGTTTCTATAGGAACTAGTATTCCAGAATTAGCAGCCTCAATTATTGCGGTGTTAAAAAAAGAAAAGGCCATTTCTTTAGGAAACCTTATTGGATCTAATATATTTAATATCCTTGCAGTTGTTGGAATCACGTCTATTATCACACCTATTACTGCTAATGATAGTGCACTATATACGCATGATATTTACTGGATGTTAGGAATTTCTTTGATACTACCACTGTTAGTGTTTTTGCCAAAAAAAATGCAACTAGAACGAAAGAGTGGTATTATATTGCTCATACTATATGGGGTGTTTTTATATCAAACTATTTCATAAAAAAAACCACAAAAGTTAATTTGTGGTTTTTATATATGTTTCAAAATCTAATTAGCTAATATTAGCCGATTTTACAGTTTTAATGATTCTTCCTGCAATCTTGTATGGATCACCGTTTGAAGCAGGTCTTCTGTCTTCTAGCCATCCTTTCCAGCCTTTTTCTACAGTAATAATTGGAATTCTAATAGAAGCTCCTCTATCTGATATTCCAAAAGTGAAATCAGTAATAGCAGCAGTTTCATGATCACCCGTTAAACGTTGATCATTAAACTCTCCATATACAGCAATATGTTCTTTAACAACAGGTCTAAATGCTTCACAAATTTTTTCATATGTTTCTTGAGAACCACATGTTCTTAAAACAGTATTAGAAAAGTTTGCATGCATACCAGAACCATTCCAGTCTAAATCTTTTCCTAATGGTTTTGGGTGATAATCTATATAATAACCATATTGCTCGGTTAATCTATCTAATAAGTAGCGTGCTACCCATATTTCATCACCAGCTCTTTTAGCTCCTTCTGCAAATAATTGAAATTCCCATTGTCCGGAAGCAACTTCTTGATTAATTCCTTCAAAATTTAAACCAGCATCAATACATAAATCTGCATGTTTCTCAACTAAATCTCTTCCGTGGGTATTTTTTCCACCTACAGAACAATAATACATACCTTGAGGAGCAGGATAACCACCAATAGGAAAACCTAAAGGCAATTGAGTTTTGGTATCCATAATAAAATACTCTTGCTCAAAACCAAACCAGAAATCATTGTCTTCATCTTCAATTGTTGCTCTACCATTAGATACGTGAGGTGTTCCATCTGCATTTAAAACTTCAGTCATTACCAAAAAACCATCTCTTCTGGCTGGATCTGGATAAATAGCTACTGGTTTTAGTAAACAATCAGAAGCTCCTCCTGATGCTTGTTTTGTAGATGAACCATCAAAAGACCAAATAGGACAATCTTCTAATTTACCGCTAAAGTCATTTTCAACCTTAGTCTTACTTCGCATGTTTTGAGTTGGATAGTAACCGTCTAGCCAAATGTACTCTAATTTAGACTTGCTCATAATATTGTTTAGTGAGTTATTAATTTTAGACAAATATAAATGAAAACAATTTTTTGAAGTCATAAAATGAACCGAAAATAAACTTTTTTTTAAAACTTTATTCACATTTATTAATTTACTAATAAAGAGCGTGTTAGAATACTTTTTTTGTAAAAAAACGCTCAAATTTTGAGAATTTGAAAACGGTATTTATTACTTAAAAATTACTAAAACGTTTTCGTTTTCAAAAATTTATTCGAAAACGAAAACAATCCGTACTTTTGTACAAAATCTTCCATAAAACATGAGTCAAGAAGTTTCTAAAAGGTATGCCCAAAGAGGTGTTTCAGCTTCCAAAGAAGACGTCCATAATGCAATAAAGAATATTAATAAAGGACTGTTTCCAAAAGCATTTTGTAAAATAGTTCCAGATTATTTAACCAATGATGATGATTATTGTTTAATTATGCATGCAGATGGAGCCGGTACTAAATCATCCTTAGCGTATATGTATTGGAAAGAAACAGGAGATCTTTCTGTTTGGAAAGGAATTGCCCAAGATGCATTAATTATGAATATTGATGACTTGTTATGTGTTGGAGCAACTACTAATATTATGCTATCATCTACTATAGGAAGAAATAAGAATCTAATACCAGGTGAGGTAATTTCTGCAATTATTAATGGTACAGAAGAATTAATTGAAGATTTAAAAGGTTTTGGAGTCACTATCCATTCTACTGGCGGAGAAACAGCCGATGTAGGTGATTTGGTAAGAACAATCATTGTAGATTCTACGGTAACAGCAAGATTGAAACGTTCTGATGTCATAGACAACGCAAATATAAAACCAGGTGATGTAATTGTTGGATTAGAATCTTTTGGGCAAGCAAACTACGAAAAAGGTTACAACGGAGGAATGGGGAGTAATGGCTTAACATCTGCAAGACACGATGTTTTTCACAAAGACTTAGCTCACAAGTTTCCTGAAAGTTTTGATGCCTCTGTTCCTGAAGACCTAGTCTACTCAGGAAATACAAAATTAACAGATACAATTAAAAATTCTCCAATTGATGCTGGTAAACTGGTGTTATCTCCAACAAGAACATATGCGCCAATTATTAAAGAAATACTTTCAAAATATACTTCTGAAACAATCCATGGGATGGTGCATTGTTCTGGAGGAGCACAAACAAAAATTTTACATTTTGTAGATAATGTTCATGTTATTAAAGATAATATGTTTGATATTCCTCCCTTATTTAAGCTCATACAAGAGCAATCAAATACAGATTGGAAAGAGATGTATCAGGTGTTTAATTGCGGCCACAGAATGGAGTTATATGTAGCTCCTGAAATTGCTGAAAACTTAATAGCTATATCAAAATCGTATCAAGTAGATGCAAAAATTATTGGAAGGGTAGAGGAGTCTGCTTCAAAAAAACTCACTATAAAAAGTGAATACGGAACTTTTGAATACTAGTATTCTTTTGATTGAACTAGTCTCAAAAAATTGTAAATTCGCTTTCCAAGAAAAGATACCCAATGTTAGATAAAATTAGAATTATTAAGCAACGTTACGATGAAGTTTCTGATCTGATTATTCAGCCAGAAATTATCATGGATCAAAAACGTTATGCTCAATTAAGTAAAGAGTATAAAGATTTAGGAGGTGTTGTAAAAAGAGGTGAAGAATATAAAATTTTATTAAACAACATAGAGGAAGCCAAAGAAATTATAGCAGACGGTTCTGATGCTGAAATGGTAGAAATGGCAAAAATGGAAATTGATGAAGCCACGACTAGAATTCCAGAACTAGAAGATGAAATAAAATTCTTATTGATTCCTAAAGACCCGGAAGATTCTAAAAATGCAGTTGTAGAATTACGTGCAGGAACAGGAGGAGATGAGGCAAGTATTTTTGCAGGTGATTTATTTAGAATGTACAGTAAATATTGTGAAGGGAAAGGATGGAAAGTTTCTACAGTAGATTACAGTGAGGGAACTAATGGCGGTTTTAAAGAGATTCAGTTTGAGGTTACTGGTAATGATGTATATGGTACTCTAAAGTTTGAGGCTGGTGTTCATCGTGTTCAGCGAGTTCCACAGACTGAAACACAAGGAAGAGTTCATACTTCTGCTGCAACCTGTATGGTGTTTCCAGAGGCTGAGGAGTTTGATGTAGAAATTAATCCAAAAGAAGTGAGAATAGATTTTTTCTGTTCTTCAGGACCTGGAGGGCAATCTGTAAACACAACGTATTCAGCAGTTCGTTTAACTCACTTGCCAACAGGTTTGGTAGCTCAGTGTCAGGATCAGAAATCACAACACAAAAACAAAGAAAAAGCTTTTAAGGTATTGCGTTCTCGTTTGTATGAAATGGAGCTAGCAAAGAAAAATGCTGCAGATGCAGCAAAACGTGGCTCAATGGTTACATCAGGAGATCGTTCTGCAAAGATTCGTACGTATAATTACCCTCAGGGACGAATGACAGACCATAGAATTGGATTAACCCTATATGACTTGTCTAATATTATTAATGGAGATATTCAAAAAATAATTGATGAGTTAATGTTAGCAGAAAATACTGAAAAGCTAAAAGAATTAGGTGATAATATCTAATAACAAAAAACCGAGCTAGTTAGCTCGGTTTTTTTATTTCATTAAAGAATTAAAGGTTAAACTCCTCGCTGTTTATTAATTTCATCTTGTAATTGACGCCTTAGCTTTTGTTCTCTTTCTAAAGATTTTTTCTTATTATTAGCTAATTCATTCTCCGCTTCGAGAACGTTTTTTTTAGCATGTAAAATTATTTGATAGCTGTTTTTATATTGATATGTAAAATAACAGAGGATAACAATTAGTAGTATGACAATAATGGAAATAATAATTTTATAGCTACTTTTTTTCATTTCCAATCCAAAAAAAGAGATACTATTTTTCTTACGAATTTCTTTTTCTTCTTCTACAATTTTTTTTAATAGAACTTTATTTATATTATTTAGGTCTTGTTCTAGTCTTATTATTTTATAGTTTTTTAATTGGAGTTCTTCATTAAGTAGTTTAATTGAATCTGAGACTTTGTTTTTTAAATTCTGAAATCTACTCTTTCTAATAACTTTGAATTCTTTATAGGAACTTGAAGTTTTATATATTAAATCAAACTTTCCTTCAATAGATAAAGTGTCTTTTTTTGTTTCTTGAGAAATAGATACATTAGAGATTAATAGTAAAAGTATTAATAGATATAATGATTTCATAATTGTCTTTCTTTAGGGCAATCTAATGTAATAAAAAAACCCAAACTTTTATGTTTGGGTTTTTTTTATAAGCGAATTAATAATTTATTTTACTTTTTCAACAACTGCCTTAAAAGCTTCTGGGTTGTTCATTGCTAAATCAGCTAAAACCTTACGGTTTAATTCTATGTTATTAGCTTTTACTTTTCCCATAAACTGAGAGTAAGACATTCCATGCAAACGAGCACCAGCGTTAATACGCATAACCCATAAAGAACGGAAGTTTCTCTTATTGTTTTTACGGTCTCTATAAGCATATGTCATTGCTTTTTCAA
>OJFP01000248.1_pt1 | contig 42512 bp, 28 predicted proteins | sample 1594141 | NCBI WGS metagenome assembly OJFP01 (sample SAMN05416843, study PRJEB24817) | seawater metagenome | isolation source: Sea water | place: Canada:Atlantic | collected 2013-07 | reverse complement strand
TGGGGTGGATTCTAGGTTTGGCCTATGTCAGGTTCGGCACCGCCCTTTCAAATCGACGGCAGTGATGAGAATAGTCTGCGAGCGTTCTTCGAACGCCGTCGGGCATTCCTGCTGGAGCACGAAGAAGTGAAGACAGCCCAACGACTGAGCCGTTGAGCATGGCTCCAAGCGGAAGCGATCTGGTCTTCCGCCCCGGATATATGCGTTCTTTCTGCGCGATTGAAGCTGTGCCTGCTGGGTCGTGTCAGCTATCGCTTCGCTCGGTGTTAAGTGAGTAACGTGGCAGTGCTGAGGAGTGGTTTCCGGGCCGGAGGGAGGGCGAAATCTACTGGGATTTCATATATGCGGCCAAGTCGGCCAGTTGCTGCCCGGTGAAACCTAGCTGGTCGGCAGAAAACATGAGGGACGTCTCTCTACGCTTCTTGATCGTTTTGATACGATCCCTCGGAACCATTTGCAGAATACCGCCGGTTGATTGGATGAGCACGGGATCGCGTTCGCCGTAGACGAGTCCATCGATTAATCCTCCATCTTTAAGCTCGATCTGGGATGCTGTATATCCGTGGGCGATGCTTTTCGATGGGAAAATTACGGCTTCGTAAAAAGCTTCTTCTCCCTGATTGGCAACCCAACCGGAAAGGGCGGGACCGTAGTCGACCCCTCTGCCGTTAATATTGTGGCACATGATGCAACGGGCGGCTTGGAGTCCTCCGGAGACCGGGTCGCCGTCCAGCGCTGCGATTTCCTTAGGTGAGGGCAGGGTTGTTTTAGAAGGCTCAGGAACCGTTATGGACTGAATCGCGATGGTTTCCGGATCGTAAATTCCGCGTTCTTTCAAAATTGCTCGCGTGCCGCATTCGGCCCAATCGTCCAAGCCGCGATTGAGTAGCCACCAGGTGGCGTTCTGCCCGAGGTCGTCCTTGCTGGCCGCGAGGTCGGCAATCGCGTTCACGGCCGGTTTATTTCCAATAAAGGCCAGTGTCTCCATGGCTAGTTTTCGATCGGCCGGCGATAGGCGATCGGATTTTGCGCGGGCAATCAAATCAGGCACAGCTGCTTCGGGTTGGAGTCGCCATGCGGTTCGAACTTTGGCGGGCGACCAGTCGGTGGGGGCCTCGTCACCGCCTGAAGCGAGAGCGGCCCAGACGGTTGATTCTATGTCCTCCGCGGCAAGGCCACAGGCTTCGAGGTAGTGGCGATCGACTCCGTCATACCGTGAAAATAGTTCGATTACCAAAGGTAATTTTGTCTTGGGATCCAGGTCTCGCAAAGCCACCGCTAATTCGCGCCGCACGGCGGGGCTGGGGTCGTTCGCGAGTTGTTTCCCCATCGCGATGACATCATGCCCAACGCTGCGAAGCGCTCGGAATGCCAGTAGGCGTTGTTCGGGGTCCGAGTTCGATAGACGCGCGCGGCAGAGAGCGAGTCCTTCTTCACCCAGATGCGGGAGTAGCCATACTGCTCGCGCGGCATGCCAGGAGTTGTCTCCTTCGAGGAGTTTGCGGACGGCTGGCAGGGAATGATCGCCTGCTTCCTTGAGACGTTCGAAACCGGTGAAACGAACATTGGTAGCGGGACTCTTGAGCAGCGTGAGTGCGTCTTCAAGCGGGTCGGTTGATGGGTCGGGTAGGCTTGGCTTGAAGCCTTTGGGAGCGAGTCGATAGATCGTTCCCGAGTGACCAGTATCCCCAGCGTTGTGGCCTCCCACCCCGGAGTCGAACCAGTCGGCGAAATACAGAGCTCCATCTGCGCCCACCATAATATCCGAAGGTCGGAAAAGATTGTTTTCGTCGCAGGTTAACAGATTGCTCCGTTGGCCGAGTTCAACCGCTGCGTTGGTGGCGGAAAGTTTCGGATGGTAGCGTTGGATAATGCGGGCTCGAGCTTCGCCGCTGAGCAGCATCCCTTCGTATTGCTTAGGTAATGCTCCGTGTTCGTAAAAGGCCATTCCAGTCGGTGATCCGGCACCGTAAATATCTCCGGCGGGGAGTGTGCCCGGGTCCTCTTGACGCCAGTGAGCGATGGAAATTGGTTGTCCAGGGCGTCGATCCGCTTGCCAGGTGCGCGTGCCGTCGTTCGAGAAGAAACCGAGATTACCTCCTTCCATGAGCCAGGTGTTCCGGCAGGCGGGCGGGTCATCGTTGTCGTTTTGGAAAATGTCCCCGAAAGAGGAGAGGCAAAGCTCGTAGCTGTTGCGGAAACCGTGACCCACGATTTGGACGGCCGATCCGTCCGGATTCATGCGACCCGCAAACCCGCCGTGATAGGTATTGCCGTCGTCGGAGGCTTTGCCCGCATAGGAACGCGTATCATTGAACCACTCGGGCGTTCCCCCGCCTTTTTGGTAATAGGGGCCTCCGGATTGGAATGTGCGACCGTCTTTGTCGGTGATCTGGGCGCCGCAATTTCCTTGATTGAAATACCATTTTCCATCGGGACCTGACAGGGTGGCGTGCAGGGAATGATCGTGATTTTTGCCATTAAAACCTGATAGGAGTTCTTCGCGGGTATCGATGGCGGGATCGAATTTGAGATCGCGGTCGACATCGGTATACACCAATATGTGGGGCGGTTGGGCGACGACGATTTTATTATCGAAGACACTAATTCCGAGGGGAGCGACCAGTTCGGGATCTTGGACGAACACATGCGCAGAATCGGCCTTTCCGTCGTGGTTGGTGTCTTCGAGCACGACGATCCGGTCGCCGGCAATACGTGAGGTGGTCTTCCGGTAGTTCACCCCTTCCGCTACCCAAATGCGACCCTGAGCGTCAGTGTCCATATTCGTGGGATTGAAGAGCATCGGGGACGTCGCCCAGACCGTGACCTCAAGATCATCGGGCACTTGGAAGTCGGTGACCGGCACGAGGGTCGCCTCGGCAGCGGCGGCGTGCGCCAGGGACGCTGTAGCTAGAATTAGAATGCTAGTGAATAAGGATTTCATATTAAGAACTTAGAAAGCAAAGCGTGCTCCACCGGGCCAATGTCACGGCGCGCGAAGAGAAGTGGGGAGGAGAGGTGAACAGGGTTAAACCAAAGTTGTAAGGTTTTTAAGCGGGTATAACCGCAGCACGATCAACGTCTGAGTACAGCCGCGCTGAGTGGCGGCGAACTCCAATGGGGGGCAAGTTTAGTAAATCTAAACTACTCGGCGGTCAGTGGTGGGTCTGCTGCACCTTGTTCGCATGGTTTGTGGGTGAGCGTTGCGAAGAGGAAGGCGGGCTTCAATCCCTCCTGAAATATCCAGCTCCGCGCGTCCTGCTCGAAAAATCCAACAAGCGCTGGTATATTTGATTGCTCGTCTCCTTTCCGCTTAATTTCTATCATCCCAGAACCACGCTATTATTATGAATCAAACTTCCCCCAGTGATATTGCGAAACGCTACCGTGACGGCATGACTGAGCGTTTCACTACGATGACAAACACGCAGCAGGATGCCGTTAATCAGGCCGCGCAGTTGTTTTATGAACAGATTAAGGCGGATCGCCTGATCCATATTTATGGGGTGGGCGGTCATTCGTATGTGGGCAGCGAGGAGTTCTTTTATCGAGCCGGTGGTTTAGCGAATATTAGCCCGATGTTTGAACCAAGTCTCTCCCTCGCCGCCGGTGGTCAGAAATCCACCATGCTGGAGCGTCAGGAGAATATCGGTGATAAGATCGTGAAAGCGCATCAGCTCGGTCCCGACAATCTCCTCGTGATTACCAGCGCCTATGGGATCAACGCGTGTTCGATCGATGCCGCCCTCGAGGCGAAGCGCCGCGGATGTAAGGTGATCGCAATTTCCTCGGTCGCCTTCGCCGAAGCAACACCCCGCGATTTCGTCGCTCGCCATAGTTGTCAGAAAAACCTGGGTGAGATTGCCGATGTGATCATCGACAACCACGTGCCACATGGCGAAACGCTCATGAGTCTCGATAATTATCCGCAGAAGGTTGGAGGCACCTGCAACGTGCTAGCGTGTTTTGCGATCAATTGGCTTGTGATGGAAACGATCGAGCTCTGTTTGAAAAATGGCGTGGAACCGCCGGTTTGGAAAAGCGCCAATACGATCGGTGGTGATAAGCACAACGAGCAGTATCTCAATGAATACACGCCTCGCGTGAAGGCGCTCTAACTGTTTTTCCAGTTATTCAAGCCGCTTGACCGGCGGTTGGCCCTCCGTGTCCCAATTACCGGTGACCCTCACGGCAGGGTCCTGGGGTGTCCTATGGGGGCGCTGCAAAACGGTCGGATAACCCGGCTCCACCGCTGATCGCGGTGCGGCTCAACCTCTTGTGGCTGGTTTTTCGGCTAAATCCGCATTTCTCAAAAAATTTTGAGAGTTTTGGTTAACCTTTCTCCGAAATAGGCATTTATTGTATGTAATATCCCATGAACGGACTGGAAAACGAAAGTGCATTCGTAGAGCAGTTGACCGACTTGCAGTTGGCCCTGCGGATCTATGTGCAGTCGTTACTACCGGGAGATCCTTCGGGGCACGATGTCACGCAACAGGCCAATTCAACGATTTGGCGTAAACGGGCTGACTTTGAAATCGGCACCAATTTTCGGGCGTGGGCCTTCAGTATCTCTCGTTACGAGGTGCTGAACTACCGGAAGGAACAGGCGCGTTCGGCGCGATTGGGCTTCAGCGAGGAGCTGAACGAGACCATTGCCGAAGAGATGTCCACGCGATCTGAGGATTTGGAGAAGCGCCACGAGGCCCTGCGGGGTTGTCTGGATAATTTGAAACCTAAGGACCGCGAGCTGTTGCTGCATCGCTACAACTCGTCCGCTACGTTGAAGGATTATTCAGCGCGTTCGGGTCGTAGTGTGGGTGGACTCAAGGTAACGCTTCATCGTCTGCGTAGTGTTTTGCTGAACTGCATTTCTAACCGCGTCGCCACCGAGGAGGGCCGAGCATGAACCGGAGTGATCGCAGCCGTTTGATCGATGCATTGATCGAAGACGATATTTCCGAAGCTGATTTCCTGCTGCTCGAGGCCGAGATGTCGATCGATCCGCAGGTGCGTGAAGAGTATTACCAACGTTTAGAACTCGCGACTTTACTCGAAACCACTTTGGGCAGTGAGGTCGTGCCGATGCCCACCTCAGCCACCTCGTCGTGGTGGTCTGGAGCTCGCGTGATGGTGGCCGCGGCTGCGGTGGTCATGGTGCTGAGTCTGGCTTCCATATTTTGGACCCAGCCAGCCGATAACGGCTTCGCGCCGGTTGAAAAACTCGCCCAAGGTTTTGGGGTTGTGGTGGGGCAGGTGGATGCTGAATGGGCGGACGGGCGTTTACTCGCCGATGGCGACCTTTTGCCAGCTGGTGAACTCGCCCTCGTTTCGGGTGCCGCGCAGATTGAGCTCTTTAGCGGCGTCAGCGTGATTGTCGAAGGTGCAGCGCAGTTCGAAATCGTTTCGCCGATGGAGATCAATTTGGTGGCGGGAAAAATGCGGGCCCGCGTGCCTGAAGCGGCTCACGGTTTCTTGGTCAATAGTCCGGAAGGTCGCGTCGTCGATCTCGGCACGGAGTTCGCGCTCGATGTGGTCGACGGACAATCGGTCGTGCACGTGCTGGAAGGCGAAATCGAATGGCACTCCAAAGATCAACCCATGCAGCAGTTAGATGGTGGCCAGGCGATCCGCTTCGATGCCAATGGCGACACCGAAGCGATGGCGGCGGATGCATCGGCGTTCATCGGAATCGAAGAGATCACTGCGCGGCGCAATTCATCGCGTGTCGCTCAGTTTGAACGGTGGGAACGCTACACGACCGACCTGCAACAGGATCCTCGTTTGGTGGCTCACTACAGTATGGACGCGGCCGATCAGTGGAGCCGTCGTTTGCCGAATGGTGTCATGTCCAGCGCGACTCAGGTGGGTGAGGGCGCTGTAGTCGCCGCCGCGGAGGTGGCGGACCGATGGGGTCGATCAGGGCAGGCTCTCGATTTTTCACCGACGGGCAGTCGCGTGCGTTTAGTGGTGCCGGGTGAGTTTCGCTCCATGACATTTCTCACCTGGGTGAAGATCAACAGTCTCGATCGGTGGTTTAACTCTCTCTTCCTCACCGATGGTCACGAGCTGCACGAACCGCATTGGCAGATCATGGACGACGGCCGTCTCTTCTTCTCAGTGAAGAAGAATGACAATTACGACTCGGCCAAAGGAGTCCAAGACAAGCACATCTTCTATTCGCCGTCATTCTGGGATTCCTCCATGAGTGGTCAGTGGCTCATGGTCGCCACGGTCTACAATGTGGATGCCAGGGAAACGACGCACTTTCTCAATGGGCAGGTGTTGAGTCGCGAAACCATTCCAGAAGAGTTTCTGGTCGAGACCACCAACATCGGCGCCGCGTCGATCGGGAATTGGGGAATGCCTTCCCGCGAAGACCCCGCTTTTGCCGTCCGTAACCTGAATGGAAGTATGGACGAATTTGCCTTTTTTGCCGCCGCCTTGAGCGACGAGAAGATCACTGAAATTTATCAGCATGGAAAACCCTAGGATTACCCCTCTCACCAAACTCACCACCACGGCCTGCGCGCTGCTCGTAGCGACATCCTCCAGCTTCGCGCTAAGTGACGATGCGGCCGAGGCGCACTTTGCCCTTAAGGTGTTGCCCGTGATGAAACAGAAGTGTTTCGCCTGTCACGGTGACGACGAAGAAGAGATCGAAGGTGGTCTCGTGATGACTTCCCTCGACGAACTCCTGTTCGGTGGCGATGGCTACGGCAACGTATTGGTCCCCGGTGATGCGGATGAAAGTGCGATGTTCCAGGCGATTCTCTGGCAGGACGAAGATCTCGAAATGCCCCCCAAGCAAAATGATCGACTCAACCAGCAGCAGATCGACGATATACGGCAGTGGATCGAAGGTGGTGCCCTCTGGCCGACCGAGGAGCGGATCGCTCACCACCGCGCCGCCAACTGGGGCGAACGGGTCACGGATGAGGGTATTATTCTGGAGACAAGTGGAGGCACGTCCGACGAGTGGACTTACCGTCGTTATCAGCTGGAAGACCTGTGGGCGTTTGAACCGGTCAAGAAACCGGAGATCCCCGCTGACTTTAAGGGTAACCCCGTGGACTACTTCGTGGGTGGAAAACTCGTCGCCGCGGGTGAGAAGCCGGCTCCCTCGGCGGACGCTCGCACCTTGGTTCGCCGAGCGACTTTTGATCTGATCGGCCTACCACCGACGCCGGAGGAGGTCACGGCTTTCGAGAAGGCGCACAAGCGGGATCCTGCCGCTGCGATAGCGGGCTTGGTCGATCGTTTGCTCGGCAGTCCACACCATGGCGAGCGTTGGGCCCAGCATTGGCTGGATATTGCCCGTTACGCCGACACGGCCGGACTCTCCAACGATTACGAACGCTCGAACCTATGGCGCTACCGCGACTACGTGATTCGCGCCTTCAATGAGGACAAACCTTACAACGAGTTTATTGTCGAACAGCTCGCCGGCGACGAACTGTGGGAGATGCAACCGGAAGGAGAGAAAGACCCTGAACTGCTCGTCGCCACCGGCTACCTGCGCATGGGTCCATGGGACCCGGCGATGGTGCTACTCCCGCAGGCACGCCAACAGTATTTGGATGATGTGGTGGATGCGGTCGGGCAGACCTTCCTCTCCACCACGATGAGCTGTTTCAAATGTCACGATCATAAGTTCGATCCACTGCCCACCCGGGACTACTACCGCATGTATGCGACGTTCTCCGGCACGCAGATGGCGGAGCGCCACGCGGACTTCTTGCCCGAAGAGAACTTGGCTGGGTTTGACGAAGGCAAAAAGATGGTCGAAATGCTCCTCGAATTCGCGGACGTGAAAAAGGATGCGCTGGCGAAGAAGAAGGAGGACGCATCGCGGGCCTGGTTTGTAGACCATGGATTACCGTATGCCACCGGGGATGTGCTGAATGAACTGCCCGATGAGTTAAAGCCTCCCCGTAACATCGGATTGGATTACATTGAAGAGGGCCGTTACAAGGTGCGGAAGCAGGATTCGTGGATTTGGAACCGTCGTCTCGAACGCTACGAACCCATGGTCCAGAGCGTTTACAACGGACCGACTCCCAAGGCGCTCAATGCGCGGAAGCTGCGTATGCCGGAGGATGAGATCAATCTGAGTGAGGTGGAGATTCCGGAGACCTATATCTACACCGGTGGCGCGCTCGAAGCTTTGGGTGATTCGGTGCAGCCCGGGGTGCTCAGCGCCATTAAGCTTCCGGTCAATGAAGATGGTCATGATCCTTACGTGATCAGCGACAAGTTGTTTGGCCGTCGCTTGGCTTTTGCTGATTGGGTGGCGGATCCCCGCAATCAGCTCTCCACTCGCTCCATCGTGAACCGGGTTTGGCAGCATCACTTCGGCCGCGCTATCGCCGGAAATCCGAATAATTTTGGCGCCAAGGGCAACAAGCCGACGCATCCCAAACTGCTCGATTGGCTGACCGCAGACTTCGTCGAAAACGGTTGGAAGATCAAACGACTCCATCGCCTAATCATGTCTTCGCAGGCTTACCAAATGGCGAGTCGACATCCGAATTCAAAGGACCTCGCCAACACCGATCCAGACAACCTCCTGCTCGCGTTTTATCCGAACCGTCGCCTCACCGCCGAAGAATTACGCGATTCGATGTTATACATGACAGGTGAGTTGAACCCGGCTGTCGGTGGACTGCCGGTCATGCCCGAGATCAACATGGAAGTGGCGCTGCAACCTCGGATGATTCAGTTCTCGCTGTCGCCGGCCTACCAACCTTCGCGCACGCCGGAAGAACGCAATCGTCGCAGCATTTACGCTTATCGCGTGAGAGGACAGGCCGATCCGTTCCTCGAGATTTTCAATCAACCTAACCCCAATATCTCCTGTGAACGTCGCGATGTGGCGGCGGTATCGCCCCAGGCGTTCACCATGATGAACAGTGATGTGGTGACGGATCGCTCGATCGCTTTTGCCAGCCGTCTCAACGAAGATATCCTGCTCGATTCGGCAAAGATCAATCGAGCCTTTGAAATCGCGCTGAACCGTAATCCCACCGGCGACGAAAAGAAGCGGCTCACAACGTATCTTCGCGAGATGACGTCATACCACGAGGGCGTGACACCCGAACCGGCTGCGTATCCGAAGGCGATCACGCGATCTCTGGTCGAGGAGTTTTCCGGTTCAGTCTTCGAATATGAGGAGATCCTCCCGATCTTCGAAAACTACGTCGCCGATCTGAAAGCCCTCGATGTCGATCCAAAGACCCGAGCCTTGGCCGATCTTTGTCTGCTGCTCTTTAACACCAACGAATTTACCTACCTCTACTAAGGACTGCCCATGAAAGCTCCTATTTGTTCCCGCCCCGTTTCCAACGCGTTTACCCGCCGTGAGTTCCTCTATGGCCTCGGTGCCTCAATGGGTTCCGTCGCGTTTACCGATCTTCTCGCCCAAGAAGCATCCGGACCGTTGGCCCCGCGTGACCCGATGTTCCCGGCCAAGGCCAAGAACGTGATCATGCTCTTCATGGAGGGTGGCCCCGGTCACATGGACACCTTCGATCCGAAGCCCATGTTGCATAAACTACACAAGACGGAATCGAATGATACGTCCGGTCTCGCGACGGGTTTCCGCTTCTACGTCGGTAGCCCGTTCGGGTCCCGCAAGGTCGGGCAGTCCGGCATCGAAATGTGTGATCAATGGGATCACATGGCTGATCCCTATATCGCGGATGAACTGTGTAACTACCGGGGGTGTCACGCGGAGTCGCTGAATCATCCCGAGGCGCTGTTCCACATGAACACCGGCAGTCGCCTGGGCGGCGATCCTGCACTCGGTGCTTGGGCGGGTTATGGTCTGGGTTCGGTGAATCAAAATCTGCCCGGCTACGTGGTGATGACCGAGTTGGCTATGCCGCAAGGCGGTTCACGTAACTGGTCTAACGGATTTTTGCCGGCGCATTATCAAGGCACGCGTCTGCGCACCGAGGGTTCGCCCATTCTCGATTTGGAGGGCCAATCCTACAAGTCGCGTGATCACCAACGCCGCTTCCTCGACGAGATGGCGTTCCTCAACCAGGAACACGCAAAATTCCATCCGGAGCATCAGGAGCTCAACTCCCGCATGGAGAATTACGAACTCGCTTACCGCATGCAGATGGAAGTGCCGGACACCGTCGATATTTCCTCGGAAACCGAGAAGACCCGCGAGATGTATGGCTTGAATGAGCCCGAGACTTCCACGTTCGGCGGACAGTGTCTCATGGCGCGTCGTCTGGTCGAAAAGGGCGTTCGTTTTGTGCAAATATTCAGTGGCGGTTGGGACAGTCACGACTACCTCGAACGCGGTCACAAGTCGCGCATTCGCAGTGTGGATAAACCCATGGCCGCGCTGATTCGTGACCTCAAACAACGGGGCATGCTCGATGATACTCTCGTGGTCTGGACCGGAGAATTCGGTCGCACCCCGGACAACAACAAACGGGGAGGAGTCTATTCCCTGGGTCGCGATCACAACGCCGACGCCATGACCGTCCTGATGGCCGGTGGCGGCGTTAAGAAAGGTGCCATTGTCGGTGCCACCGACGAACTCGGCCGCAAGGCCGTGGACGTGGTTCACCCCATTCGCGATCTACACGTGACGCTGCTCCATCTGTTAGGACTCGATGACAACAAGCTGACCTATTTCCACGGCGGCCGCTACAAACAGCTCAGCCAATTCGGCGGAAGCGTTATCAAAGAGTTGATCGCGTAGCTGAATAGAGATCAAATGTCGGGCGTTCCTCCTTCGCCAAGGTTATGGCAGACAGGAACGCCGAACCCTTATGGCGGGTGCCTCGCTTGAGGGGGCGGGCTTTATGCCCGACCGTTTCAACTGGGTAGATAGTGTCGTTATGAAAGTAACCTAATAGGTTACTTTACTTCGAGAATTCGGCGAAAATCGAAATTACCAAACCCAGGTTTCTTAGACGCCGAAGACGGCCTCTAGACCGCCGCGCATTACGGCGGGATCGGGTGATTGCCCCGTCCAGTATTCGATACCAATGACACCTTGAGCGACGAGCATGCCGAGGCCGTCGATGACGCGACAACCACGAGCACGGGCGTCTTTGACGAGATGAGTCTGGGGTGGGTTCGGGATGACGTCGGCTACGACCATGTTTGGAGTCAGTGTTTCCAGATCAAGTGCCAACCGTGCTTCGATATCCGGATAGAGCCCGATCGAGGTGGCATTGATCACGACATCCGTTTCCGCCGGAATCTGATAGTCGCCACTCCAGGCCGAGAAGTGTGCGGCGAATTTTTCACTGGATACCGCTTTCACCTTGGTGTTGAGCAGATCGACGAGTCCGGTTCCGCGTTCGATCGAACGATTTACGATCGTGACTTGGGTGCAACCGGCCAGGGCCATCTCCACGCTGATGGCGCGGGCAGCGCCGCCGGCACCAAAGATCACACAGGATTTTCCGGCCGGGTCGGTGATTTCGCGCAGAGAAGAGACGAAGCCTTTGCCATCGGTGTTTTCCCCGATGAATTGGCCGTCGCGATTAACGACGCAGTTTACGGCGCCCATGAGTTCGGCCGATTCGCCGAGTCCATCCAGATACTCGATGACCGCGACCTTGTGCGGGATGGTGCAGTTGAAACCTTGCAGGCCGTAAGCACGGGCACCGGCGACGGCGGCAGCGAGATTCTCGGGACGAACTTCAAGAGTGAGGTAGCGCCAGTCGAGGCCCATGGCACGGTAGGCCGGTTCAATCATCGCCTGAGTAGGATTCTCCGCGACGGGGAGCCCGAAGCAGCCGGTAAGCTCTTGTTTGAAATTTAGCTCTTTCGGCATGGTGAGGAGGTTGGGGGGGCACCGAACCGAAATCAAGCGAGAGCCTGAGTGACCTAAGATTACGCGCTCGATTGTGGAAGCGGTTACCCGTAGGATTTTCTCAGTTTGATACCCCAAGATGAATCGAAAACAGTTCCTCCAATCCACTCTTGCTGCGTCCACCCTGGCGGGGCTCCCCGGAATCGCTCGTGCCGCTCATCACGAAGGGAAGCCGAAACGATCCAACCCGATTGCGCTGTCCACGTATTCGCTGTGGCGGTTTCGCAACGATGAACTGCGGGATCTCCACAAGTGTATCGAGCTCGCTAGTGAGTTTGGCTTCGATGGAGTTGAGCTGCTGCTCTATCAATTCGAGCAAAATAATCTCCTGTCCAATAGCTATGTGCAGTCATTGAAGCGCCATGCCTTTCGGCTAGGATTGCCCCTATGTGCGATGTCGACTCATCAAGGTTTCGTTTCGCCCGATCGCGAAAAACGACAACGTAATATCGATCTAACGATCAGCCAGATTGAGCTCTGCGCCCGGTTAGGGATTCCTACCATGCGCGTGAATACGGGCCGCTGGGGGACGTCCGGAAACTTCGATGAGCTCATGGCCAACAAGGGCCAGGAACCACCACTCGAAGGCTTCACGGAAGAAGACGCGTTCCCCTGGGTGATTGACGCTTTTGAAAAATGCCTTCCGACCGCGGAAAAGCTCGGCGTGGTTATGGCACTCGAGAACCATTGGGGACTGGGGTTAACGGCCCAAGGTGTTCTGCGGATTGTGAATGCCATCGATTCTCCCTGGATGCGGGTAACGTTGGATACCGGAAATTTTCTAGAGAATCGTCGCGAGCAATTGGAGGCTATGGCTCCGCACGCGTATTTTGTGCAGGCCAAAACCTACTACGGCGGTGGGCAATGGTATGAGCTCGATATCGATTATACGCAGATCGCGGCCATGCTCCACCAACATGACTATCGCGGTTGGGTGTCGTTAGAATTCGAAGGCATGGAGGACTACCGCACCGCAATCCCCAAGAGCCTAGCGAAACTCCGCCAGGCATTCACCAAATAACCGCCTGTTGCTCACTCTACTGTCTCCAATAAAGTGTCACGTATTAAGTGACAGTTAATTGTAATCTTTTACTTGTAAGATACTTAAGTGGAAATCTCATCGAGCAACTCGAAGATTTCTTGATTCAGTAGATCCAGTTTTTCGTTCATGAGATTCCGCAGGGAATTTTCACCGGAAATCAGTGAACTCAGATCGGTGGCGTATTGCACGCGATCGGCCTCGTCCACGCTGTGCGCATCGAAGAACGTGGCGTTGGCGAGACGCCGTCCTTCGACCGCGAGGTCATAACGTTTACCGCCGGCGATTTGAGAATCGAAAACCCGATTGAGTGAAGTCGCCAGTTCGGGATGGGCACTCACGTCGTGGACTGTCTTCTCGGAATCAGGCAGCCAATCCAACCCTCGCCAGACTTCACAACCGAAAAGCTTCTTGGGGCGGGTATCGCGAGGGAGTTCGTGGATAGCAGCGATGGTGGCCAGCAACACGCCGATGTGGGCGGGGTGTTTGTCGAAAGGATTGTGAGTGTAAATGACTGCCGGTCGCGTCTCGACCAGTAGTTTCTTGATGTCTTCCACCAGCTCAGTGCGATTCTCGGCTTCTTTGGCGTTGGAGGAAGGGTGGCCGAGCTGGGCGACGAAACTAAATTTTCCGATGGTGGCCGCGGTTTTTTGCTCCTCGATCCGAACCGCTTTCATTTGCTCGTTGGAATAATCTGAATACGGTCCGGTGCGGGCACTGCCGGCGCCGTCGGTGCAGGTGATGCCACCAAACCAACGATCAGGGCTTTGGTAACACTCGAGGATGCCGTGTAAGGCCATGAACTCGAGGTCGTCCTGATGCGCTCCGATGCCCAGATGCGTGGTGCGAGGAAGGGCTTCACCGACGGGCAGTGAATCGGGAATGAAAATATCGTGATTCGATTGGGAGAGATTCATGGTGGAAGTTTTTAGAATCAGAGTTGAGGCAAACTGGCGGCGGCGATGGCTTGGCCGTGACGTTTGGTTTTCTCGTCGGGAGTTTGGAATGTGATTCCTGAGGACAATTCTGAGAACTCAAGATCAAGCACGCGGCGAGCTTCTGCCAGCACGATATCACCGCCGGCGCCGGAACTTACGCGACCGAGCACGAGCAGATTACGGAATTCATAGAATTCTCGGTAGTGGGCGATGGAGTAGCCGAAGTAGGTTCCAATGGTTTCGTAGATAGCCGAGGCGCGCTCGTCGCCGGCGTTCATGTAGGCTTGGACGGCTTCGAGCTTTTCGGGCAATCCGAGTTGCGGGTCCACTGATAGGCCTGAAGCTGGAATTAATCGCCCCACGGCTTGTTGAGAGAAATATTGCACGCCGCAGCCGCGATCTCCGCTCCACTCGTCGGTGGGAGCATCGGAGCGGTAGTCGACCGGACAAAAGGCGAGCTCGTTGAGCCAGCCTGTAACTTGATTTTGCGGATTGATGAATCCAGCGGCAAGGCTTGTGCCCATGGAGATGCCGAGCACGGCACTGTCGTTGATGGCCATGGCTCCAGCGATGGCGGTGACGTCACCGTCGTTGGCGACCTCGAAGGGAACGCCGTCCCACTCTTTTTGCAGGTCCTTAAACACGGACCGGATACGGCGATCGAAGTCGGCTTGGGCGATGCCACGGTAAAGAGATCCCACGCGCGGTTCGTTATCGATGTAGATACCGGCGGCGCTGCCTCCGATGGCGTCGACGTGGGGCAGGTGAGCGGCGGCGCTTTTGAGGCTATCGGCGATACCGGCACGGTGATACTCGGGATCACTTTCGAAGTAGGGGTTCCATTTGATTTCCTCGGAGAAGACCACCTTGCCATCGATCATCGCGGCGCATTTGCGGTCGCTGCCACCAAGATCAAAGCCGATACGGTTACCTTTCAGCGGATTTGCCGAACCGACGGAGACAGGCGGGGAAGGTTGCAGTGCTTCAAGCTCGGCGCTTTCGACGGTGAGGGATTCGCCGAAGCAAGCGCGACCGATGAAGTCGTAGTCGAAGCTGCGAGCACCGGTCGGAGAATAGGTCTCCTGGAGTTTACTTACAATGTGCGACGCGCCGGCAATCCGCACGCGGGATCCGCCCCAAGCCCATAAGAGTAGTTTGATCAACCGTTCGCAATACAACCACGTGTCGGCGGCGTGCGCGGGGGAGTCAGGTAGAATCTTAGTATTGTGGGTCCAGGTGGTTCCGCCGGGCCGTTCAATGGCGATCCGGATGGCGTGAGCCTCGTCGGAATCGTTAGCCAATCTTTGGTAAGCGCGGTTCCACATGGCTGCAGGAACGAAGCGGGGATCTAGTTTAGGCTGACAGGAGGAGGTTAGGTGAATCATAGCGTTTCAGCTGAGAAAGAATATAAGCGATGAGGGTGGTGATTGCGGGACATCGATTCCAATCCATTAAGGCCGAAGATTTCCTTTCTCGTTCAATGAAACGCGAAGTCGACAGGCATCCTGTCGATCGGTTCAGCAGGCTATGGGCGGGGTGATCGCCGCTCGGCGATCGGGAGGACGATCCTAAGGCAGCTCGAAAACCACGGTTGGTGGCTCGGTGTCCGTCGCGAGAGGAGCCTCGGGATCGAGAGTCAAATCGATGGGAGTGAACTGTAACTCCGGTAAGTTGGGCAGTCGGGCCATTGGGGCGGGAGAAATGGTGGGCTTCACGGGAGCTCGAGAGATGGGCGATGGGTTGAGCGTGGCGAACGTCTGCTCGATCAACTCAACCATGCGGATATCGCGTTCTTGGGAGGTAGGGCAGCCCATGAGCACGGCGACGATGCGTCGACCGTCGCGCTCGGCGGTGGCGGAGAGACAGAATCCAGCCGCTCGGGTGAAACCGGTTTTGAGTCCATCCACTCCAGCGACTTTTCCGATGAGGTGGTTATGGGTGCGCATCATCACGGGTTTGGCTCGGTATCCCTCGCCGAACGGGCGGCTTTTGATCGATGAATAATGGAGGACATCGGTCTCGCGCAGAAGGGCTATTGAAAGGGTCGCCAAGTCACGCGGAGAGGTTTGGTCGGTTTCGGAAAGTTTCCGTAATCTGGGTGGCAGACCGTGCGGGGTGCGCCAAATCGTATCCAGCATGCCGAGCTGGAGTGCTCGTTCGTTCATTCGGGCGACAAAGGCCGTCCGGTCGGTGGCGGCCGTGTGGCTGAGCGCGTGGGCTGCGTCGTTGGCGGATTGAATCATGAGCGCATAAAGCAGCTCCTGGACGGTGAAGACTTCGTTGTGCGCCAACCAAACTTGGGTGCCGCCCATCCGGGAATCTTCGGCTGAAACCGTGACTCGAGTGTCGAGGGAAATCTCACCCGCCTTGATCGCATCTTGCACGACCAAGAAGGTCATCAATTTGGTGACGCTGGCTGGCGGGCCTTTGAAGTCGGACTTATCCGCGAAGAGGACGGAACCATCCGCCGCATCCACCACAATGGCTCCCTTGTAAACGTCGGCCATGGCAACCGTGACCAAGCAGCTAAAAGCTGCGATCCACGGAATTCTAGACAGAGAAAACAAGAGAAGCGTCGAGTCGGAGGATGAGGGTGGCTTCAGCGACGATCGAGGATCGCCGGCTGAATCATTTCGCGCGGGCGGTGTTCAGCGCCATCAAAGCGGCGCCGATCGATTGGGAGAGTTCACCCAAGGTCGCAGGCACGAATTGGATGTTCTGTTTCTGCGCAGGATAGAGGTAGGGCATGGCGGAATCACGGATGCCATTGAGATAGCGTTCGCGGAACTCAGCGGTCGTTGACTCAGGATCAATCAAGCCACCGCCGATGACAACGTAACGGGGATCGAGGGCGATGATCAGACGGGCGGCATGGAGGCCGAGCGCCTTGGCCTGGAAATCGAACATGTCGAGAGCGAGGGCGTCGCCTTCCTGCGCGAGATCGCGGAGTTTGAAGCACTTTTGTTTTTCCGGTTCATCAGAACTCGCGAGTGGATGGTCCGGGTAACGCTTTAGCGTGTCGCGGAGCAATTGAGGAAGTCCGGAAATCGTGGTGTAGGCTTCGATACAACCCCAGTCGCGGCCGCAACCGCATTGGTAGACCGGTGGGTTGCCGAGCAGATGAAGCGGGGTCGGCATGTGTCCGCCTTCCATGCCGGCGAAGTTGTCGCCAGAGAGCGGCATTCCGTCGGCATTGATGTAGGCGCAGCCAAGACCGGAACCGGGCGCGAGCAGGATTACGCCGACTTCTTCTGAACCGCGCACGGCGTGAGCTTCGCCGACGCCGCCGAGGTCACCGTCATTACCCGCGACGACCGAGATGGGACGTCCGGCTTCGGAGGAGAGGGCTTTGGTGTAATCTTGAAGGAAGTTCCAGCCGGTAAAACTGTCCGGTAGGTTCGAAGACTTATCGAGCACACCGTAAGATTGATAAGGACCAGGAAGGGCGAGACCTACGCCGCTGATTTGGTCCCACTTGATGTCATTGTCGGCGAGGAAACCTTTCACACCTTCGACCCAACCAGAAATCACGGCGTCGGTGCCAGCGGCGGAGTTGGTGGAACTCTGGCGAAGATCATGGGAGATGATCGTGCCGTCGGCCCAAACGCCGCCTGTTTTTGAAGTGGTCGCACCACTGTCGGTGCCGATGAATACGTTGGAATTAGCCATAGGAAGAATCGAAACCCCGAGAAAATCAAAGATCGGGGTAATAACAAGCCCCCGCGTTTATGCTGGGGGGCAAACTGGAGCTTGTCCGAAGACAACGTTGAATATCCCCGCCACGATATTCTCTAAAATGCTTTAATTCAGTAGCTTAGCCCCTGATCTGTTCGATGGGCTGATCGTGGAGGACTAGGTCGGGATTCTTGTCCGTGAAGTAGTCCATGGTCCATTGGTTGGGGAAGAGGATGATGGCGTTATCGAATTTGTCGGTACCGAAGGAGACGCCACCGGGCATGAGGAGCTCTCCAGAGTTTTCCAGCGAGGGATGCGGCTCGAGCCAACGGAGGACTTCAAACGGGGCGGGCGTGAGCTTTGACTTGGCTTTGTATTCACTCTCGAGACGCGCTTGCACGACCTCGAATTGGAGTGGTCCAACCGCCGCGAGGAGAGTGGCCCCGGGCGGTGCGTGTTTCACTTCGAATGACTGCATCACGCCTTCGAGCAACAGCTGCTGCACGCCGGCACGGTATTTCTTGGCATCGCCTGAAACGGGATTGGTAAGCCACGAAAATACTTCGGGTGCAAAACGAGGGATTTCGTCGTAAGCAATGGTGCGGTCCTCGGTGAGGGTGTCGCCGATGCCAAAGGCGTCGTGACCCACGAGACCGATGACGTCACCGGGCCAAGCTATATCGACGGTTTCGCGGTCTTGGCCGAAGAGTTTGTGCGCCGAGGAAAGGCGCACATTTTTGCCGGTGCGTTGATGGGTCACCACCATGTCGCGTTCGAATTTGCCCGAGCAGACGCGAATGAAGGCAATACGGTCGCGGTGCTTCGGATCCATGTTGGCTTGGATCTTAAAAACGAACCCAGAGAACTTGGGATGGAGGACATCGACTTCCTTGGCCACGGTGGGCGCGGGCAAGCCGGGCGAACTCATCGCAACAGAGGTGCGCGTGGTCGGAGGAATTGAGTCGTCGAGGAATCCTTTGAGTAGGCGTTCGACCCCGAAGTTATTCACGGCCGATCCGAAATAGACCGGGGTTTGCTGGCCGGCGTGAATGGCTTCGAGATCGAAGGCGTGGCCTGCCCCTTCGAGCATCTCGAGCTGCTCAACGGCGTTCTCATAATCGTCAGGATCCATCGTGTCCTTCATCAGCGGGTCGCTTAGACTCGAGATGCTTTCGGGGGATCGATAGGCGCCTCTCGGTGTGCGTTCGAAGAGGTTTACTTCCTTCGCTCGAAGATCGTAGATGCCCTTAAAGGAGGGACCACTGCCGAGGGGCCACGTGACCGCTGTCGGGGGCAGCCCGAGGACGGATTCGAGTTCGTCGAGCAGTTCCAAAGGATCGCGGGTGGGGCGATCACACTTGTTTATGAAAGTGAAGATGGGGACCCCGCGACGACGGCAAACTTCGAAGAGTTTTCGGGTCTGCGGCTCAATGCCTTTAGCCGCGTCGATGACCATGAGGGCGGCATCCACGGCGGTGAGGACACGGTAGGTGTCTTCGGAGAAGTCTTTATGACCGGGAGTATCGAGTAGGTTGACCGCGTGGCCATTGAAGTCGAACTGCAGCACGGTGGATGAGACCGAGATCCCGCGTTGGCGTTCAAGGGCCATCCAGTCCGAGGTGGTGGAGCGCTGGTTCTTCCGGGCGGTGACGGAACCGGCCAAATGCACGGCATTACCGTAGAGGAGGAACTTCTCGGTCAGCGTGGTTTTGCCGGCATCCGGATGCGAAATGATCGCGAAGGTGCGACGGCGGGCGATTTCCTGGGCGGGACTCATGCGAAATCGGCGAGGGTTCGCGGCAGGAGGGGGGGCGTCAAGGGTGGAGAGGTAGGACTGTTTTAAACCACAGATTTCGCAGATTAACCCAGATTCCGTCAGACTGCGTTTTTTTAAGGAGTTAGCAGAGTGAACAGAGATGCCGTCAGCACGGGGTTCTTTCACTATAGAAAGACACGAAAGGCTGACGCTCTGATGATTTGTGGTGATGCGCGAGGTTTGGGGGAAGGGGTCACGTCGTGATAAGTTTACTACGCTCCGCTTCGTAGAACTTGTCTACGACATGACCCCAGCGGGAGCGGCCTGACGCTCTGTTTCTGAAACTTGTCTGCCCGCCATAGCCTTGGCGAAGGAGGGTTACTTGATACCTGACACTTGGCACTCCGCGCGGGGCACCGCGCGTTTTGGTCTTCCGTATGGGTCCGATGTGGACCGAGGATGTATGCAATGTCGGAAAAAGCTTTTATTCAACTCAAACCGAACGCGAAGGGCCGCGTGAATACTGGGCACCCATGGGTTTTCGCTAACGAGGTCGCAGAGCTATTGCCGGCGGAGCACGATGGTGACGTCGTGGAGTGTCGAGATCGGCGGGGGAGACTCCTTGGGTCGGGAATATACAACAGTCGTTCGCAGATAGTGTGGCGGAGTCTGGGGCGAGGACACCCCATCTTGAATGCGGAGCTGCTTCGCGAGCGACTCACGACTGCGGTGAAGCGCCGGGATGATTTAGGTGGTATCAAATACCGTCGGTTGGTTTGGACCGAGTCAGATGGCTTGCCCGGTCTCGTGGTCGATCAGTTTGGCGATACGTTGGTTATGCAGCTGCAGACTTTGGCGATGGATCGGTGGAAGGATGAGTTGGCGAATCTGTTGATCGAGATCACGGGCGCCAGCGAAGTGATCCATCGTAATGATGGATCGATTCGTCGGCTGGAGGGACTGGAGCAAAACGTCTCTACGCATTCTGGCGGTGAGTGGGCGCCTCGATGGACGACGATTGAGGGCTTCGACTATTGGCTCAATTTGATGTCAGGCCAGAAGACCGGGTTTTATTTGGACCAACGTGAACAACACCTGCGAATCGCGCAGCAAGTCGAGCGTTTGGTGGCCGAAGGCCGAAAGGTCAAAATGTTGGATACGTTCTGCAATCAAGGCGCTTTTGCGATGCATGCGGCGCGCGCGGGGGCAGAAAAAGTGCTCGGCTTAGACAACGCATATGATGCCATCGGACAGGCGGTTAAGAATGCGGAGCGCAATGAAGTCTCGGCGGTATTTGAGGGAGCGAATGTCTTTGATTGGTTCACGGCTAATCGGGAGGCGAAGTGGGATGTGATCGTGCTTGATCCGCCGCCTTTCGCTAAGTCGAAGAAGGCCATGGCGGGTGCTCTACGCGGCTACAAGGAATTGAATATGCGCGCGATGCGCGCGCTCGAACCTGAAGGGGTGTTGGCCACCTACACCTGTTCACACCACATGGGTGATGCGGAGTTACGCGGAGTCTTGGCCGAAGCAGCGCACGACGCGAAACGCCGCGTGCAGGTGATCGAATATTGTCACCAACCTGCCGATCACCCGGTGCTCGTGACGATGCCTGAAAGTGAATACCTGCGTGGCTATATTTTACGGGTGGAATGACGCGTTGGAAAAGCTGAGAGTTGAAATACTGAAAGTTGATCCCGTCAGTCTGAATCGGATTGGCCGCAAAGAGGCGCAAATTTTTATGATGCGAATTTTCGGTTCGTGGCGCCTAGAGGCGCGCGATCGATGTGGGCCGAGAGAATGGATCTTTTTGCGCCTCTTTGCGGCAAAATGCTGAAACCGTCAGCCTGGTTAGGGTTTTTGATCAGAGACATTTTGTGCTTTCTGTGCCTTTTGTGGCTATTTGATTGGTCTGGATTTTGGAATAATTCCGGAGCTTTCTCTGACCAAATTAGGGCACAAAAAAGCCGGCCCCGTGAAGGGACCGGCTTTGAAATGAATCGGTTGGGTGAACCTTAGAGGTTACCGGCGTAGATCGCGGTGGAACCGAGCTCTTCCTCGATGCGGAGGAGCTGGTTGTATTTCGCTACCCGGTCGGAACGGGAAGCTGAACCCGTCTTGATCTGACCCGCGTTGAGCGCGACCGAGATATCTGCAATCGTGGTGTCTTCGGTTTCACCGGAACGGTGAGAGATCACCGAGGTGTAGTTGTTTTTGTGCGCGAGTTCGACGGTGTCGAGGGTCTCGGTCAGGGAACCGATTTGGTTCACCTTCACGAGGATCGAGTTGGCCACGCTCATGTCGATGCCCTTGCGGAGGAAATCGACGTTGGTGACGAAGAGATCATCGCCGACGAGCTGACACTTATCGCCGATAGCGTCGGTGAGCTTCTTCCAGCTGGCCCAGTCGTTTTCGTCACAACCGTCTTCGATCGAGTCGATCGGATACTTAGCAACGAGGTCCTTGTAGTAGGATACGAATTCGTCACCGGTGTAGGCTTTACCGGAAGATTTTTTGAAGACGTATTTCTTCTTCTTTTTGTCGTAGAACTCGGAAGACGCGACGTCGAGGGCGAGCATGATATCCTTGCCCAGTTTGTAGCCAGCAGCCTTGACGGCGGTAGCGATGACGTCGAGGGCATCGGTGGTGGAAGCGAGGTTCGGAGCGAAGCCCCCTTCGTCACCGACTGCGGTGGAAAGACCTTTGGACTTCAGCACCTTCTTGAGGGCGTGGAAGACTTCAGCACCAGCGCGAAGAGCTTCGCTGAAGGTCCGGAAGTTGATCGGACGGATCATGAACTCTTGAAAATCGATCGGAGCATCGGAGTGAGCGCCACCGTTCATGATATTCATCATAGGAACGGGCAGGACCTTAGCGTTGGGTCCACCGATGTATTTGTAGAGAGGCTGACCGAGCGAGTTGGCGGCGGCGTGGGCGGTGGCGAGGGAAACACCGAGGACGGCGTTGGCGCCGAGTTTGGCTTTGTTCTTGGTGCCATCGAGCTTGATCATGGTGTGATCGACGCCGACTTGGTCACAGGCATCGAAGCCGAGGAGCTCGGGACCGATCTTGGTCTTCACGTTGGCGACGGCGGTTAAGACGCCTTTGCCGAGGTAGCGGGACTTGGCAGCTTTGGCCTTGGCTCCCTTGAGTCTCTTTATGTCACCGTCGCGGAGCTCGTGGGCTTCGTGCTCTCCAGTGGAGGCGCCAGAAGGCACGGCGGCGCGGCCGATGGTGCCATCGGCAAGTTTCACGTCGACCTCAACGGTCGGGTTGCCCCGAGAGTCGATGATTTCGCGGGCGGTGATGTCAGTGATCGTTGTATTCATATCAGGATTAAATTGGGCGGAGTGTCAGCGGACACCGCGCAAAGGACACTTGAACGGATGAGACCGCAGGTGTGAAGCCCAAAGACGATCCGCCTCCATCTAGGGAGGGTAGTGCCCCTGATCTCGGAGAACCACTTCGGGTAATGATCCGCTTTCGGATGACCTAAAATGGGGGGCGAGTGATCCCGAGTTTCTCGAGCGTGCGAGAGACTGGCCCTTGGGGCTTGGGTCTAAGACCGGCTGGCAATTGAGCCACGTATCCCCGCACGACAGCGGTGCGGATCACGGTCACACCGTTGTAATTTAGGGTTAAAACCGTTTTTTCGGTGAGTAGTTCAGCCGGGATCTGATCGAGGTGGCCCTCGTAGGCGGCAGCGTCAAGGGGCGTGTCGCCGTGGTCGTTACGGAATAACAGTAAGTCTTCGGTGAGATTCCCAGAGGGAATGTGATCGAGTTGACCGGTCTCAGCAGCGGCGTGAATTACGGTAAACCCTGATTTACTCGCTACGATCATGTTGTCGTGCACGAGAAAGGCGTCCGGAACTTGGCGTAGGTTACTCGCGATCGCTGCGGCATGAAGCACCGTATCGCCGGAGCGGGTTTGAAGCATCAACGATTTGGCGGTGATAAATTCCGACGGAATCTGGTCCAAATGATGATTGAGGGCCGCGACATGTAGCACGGTTTCGCCGCTGGCATTGGTCGAGGCGAGGAGCTCAGCGGTGATATACTGAGGAGGGAATTGATCCAATGTGCCTTCCTCGGCTGCTTCATGGAGCATATTTTGGCCGAGATCATTACGCATGGTGATGACGTCACCGGTCACCAACTCCTGGGGTAGATCACCCAGATGTCCGTGGCTGGCCGCCACATGGTATACCGTATAGCCACTGTTACTGCGGGTGAGCAAATGATCGTGAACCAGCAATTCCGCAGGGATTTCTGACAGGTAATCACCCATTGCGGCGTGATGCAGTGGGGTGTAGCCGGAATCATTTTTCCTCAGCAAGTTTTCTGGGGAACACACCTCGGGTGGCACATCGTTTAAACGGCCGTAGCGGGCGGCGGCGTGCAGTAAGGTGTTTCCAGCGGTTGGGTTCCATGCAACTAGCATGATCGAGAGAGCTTAGTTTCTCTCGACTGAGGGTCCCGTTGCGGAGCGCCGCGTGAAGTGCCTTTGTACCCATGACGCAGAAACCAAAAGAGTTCGATATTGGAAGCGCACTGGCGAACAAAAAATCTCCGACGACTGATTGGTGATTGAGTTTGCCAAAGTGACTTAAGGTTCAACCCTTCAACGGGATGAGTTCACCCGAAGAGGCCGTCTCCGATACCCCCGAACCCCGCGATGCCATTCTACTGGTGGATGATGAAGCTTCCCTGCTCGATGTCTTTGTAGCCGCGTTGAGTCCCCACTTCGATTGTGTGACGGCTAACTCCTCTCGGGGGGCAGAATTTGAACTACGGAAACGAGACTTCAAAGTCGTGATTTGCGATCATCTCATGCCCGGAGGTAATGGGATGAGTTTCTTGGTCAGAGCGCGCGAAGAATTTCCCTATATGCAGCGAATTTTGGTCACGGGATACATGAAGCCGGAGATGCTTTTACGCAGTGTTAATGAAGCGGCTCTTTTTCGCTATTTGTTGAAGCCCGTTTCCTTGGTTGAATTAGTTCGCGTGACTCGGGAAGCGATTCAGCTCCACGATCAATCCGCCGGTTGAGCGCCGATTCCGAACCCTCGCTGGAGATCTGGCGGACGTTGATTATCGATTTGGAATTTTACGGTGTCGCGGACAAATAGATGTCGGGCTAAGTTGTCGCCGAACATCTGAGCACCCAGTATCGGCTAACCCAGTTCTCCCTGCCGTTGTAGGTTCTAAGCCTTTTTATCGGATAGTTTCGCTCGAAGGTAAGGCGCGGTCGGTGAACGCTTCTTTTTAAGCAGCGAAGCCAAGTTGCCTTGATGCATCAGTTGTCCTCCCCGCGGACCGCCTTCGGGTCCGAGCTCCACGATGTAGTCGGCCTCGGCGATCAAATCCAGATGATGCTCAATCACGACCACGGTGTGGCCCTGGTCAACCATGGTGTGCAGCAGATGGATTAGTTTTTCGCAGTCGCTCAGGTGTAAGCCGATGGTGGGCTCTTCGAGCAAGTAGAGATTCTGGGGCATAGCGCCTCGTTTGCGATCGGTGTAAGAAGCCAGGCCGCGCGAGAGTTCGGCAATTAGTTTAAGGCGCTGCGCTTCGCCCCCGGATAGGGTGGGTGAGCTTTGGCCCAGCGATAAGTAACCGAGTCCACAGTCGACCATGAGTTGGCAGATTTCACCCAACCGGCTGTGGAAGGAGAAGAAATCGGCCGCCTCGTCGAAGGTGAGTTGCAGGACATTTCCAATGGTTTTACCGTTCCAAAGGATGTCATCCAACTCCGGAGCATAGCGTGACCCATTGCAGTCATCACAACCGAGGTAAGTGTCGGGCATGAAAGCCATTTCGAGTTTGATTCGCCCGGCTCCTTTACACGTTTCGCAACGACCACCGGCGGTGTTAAACGAGAATCGACTGGCGGTGTAACCGCGCATTCTGGCTTCAGGTAGGGTGGCGAAGAACTGTCGGATTAAATCAAAGATCCCGAGATAGGTAGCCGGGGTTGATCGAGGCGTTTTCCCGATGGGAGATTGATCTACTTCAATGACCGTTCGGAATGGAAACTTGCCGCGTAACTCTCCGAACGGCGGAGCATCGACTGCCTCCTCGGCGCCGGGAAATGATCCCGATCGCAGCAGCCCTTTTCCCGTGACCTTCGACTTGGGCTGGTCGATGGCCGCGGCAATCGCGGGATGGAGGACACTGCGAAACAAAGTCGATTTGCCGGCACCACTTGGTCCGACCGCCATGATCAGTCGGGCCAAAGGAATTTGGAGATCAAATCCCTTGAGATTACGGAATCGGACGCCGCTTAATTCGAGCCAATCGGTGGTTCCTCTCCGCCTCTTAGCCGTGCTGGGGCGTGGCGGCAAAGGGCGATAGGATCCGCGCAAGGGATGGGCAATGCCGCGGGCCAAGAACTGACCCGTGATGGACGCCGGATTAGCTTGGATCTCGCTGGGTGTGCCCATCGCGAGAATTTCTCCGCCGTGGGATCCGGCTCCGGGACCTAGATCAATGATACGGTCGGCGCGGAGCATGAGCTCATCGTCATGTTCGACGACGAGCAGGGAGTTTCCTTTGTCGCGTAAAGACTCAAGCGTCTCGATCAGACGGTCGTTATCACAGGCGTGTAGTCCGATACTGGGCTCGTCCAAGACGTAGAGCACGCCCGCCAGATTGGTGCCGAGCTGAGCGGCCAACCGAATGCGTTGGGCCTCGCCGCCGGAAAGAGTGGAGGTGGGGCGATCGAGTGAAAGGTAACCCAGACCGACGTGGTCGAGAAATTTAAGACGTTCTTCGATTTGAGGTAGAATATCACGCAAGATGATCTCATCGCGTTGCGTCGTTTTGAGACTGTGAAGGTGCGCGATTAACTCCGATGCAGTGGCGCTGAGGAGTTGAGGCAACGAGATCGGGGTGCGCTTGCCTTTGCGGCGTAACTTTACGGCCCGAACCGTGCGATTGAGGCGCGCACCTAGACAGTCCGGGCAAAGCGTGGATTCCGAATCTTCCAATGTAGCCAAGTCGGCGGCGATGTCAGCGATTCCAGGGGAAACGTCTTCGTCTTTATCTGTCTTAAGCATCCACCCGAATACGCGCCCATGTCCGCGACACGTGGGGCACCAGCCGCGCGGCGAATTGTGGGAGAAGTGCTTCGGATCCAGCTCGGGGAAAGACTCACCAGACTCCAAGTCGGTGCGAGTATTAGAAAACCAGGAAATAATTTCGCCGGCGGGCGTTAGCAGGAAACAACTGCCGCGGCCGAGACGGAGCGCAGTGGTAAGCGCGGTCTTGTGGTCACGGTCAGATTTGAGGTCCGCCACGACTACCTCGACATCGTGCTCCTTGTAACGATCAAGTTTGGTGAACGCACTGGCGGGGTAGACTTGCCCATCGCTGCGCATAAGTTCGTAGCCTTGGCGAGCAATCCACTTGGCAATGGGCTCGTGGTGTCCCTTGCGACCGCGCACGAGGGGCGCGCACAGATACAAATGTTTGGCTTTGCGAGCGGCGCCGGAGCGAGTGACTTTGGCGAGAAGCTCGAGCAGTTGCGGTGGGCTTAGCGATTTCACCGGAGTATCGGATACCGGGTGATGTTGGATGCCGATTCGGGCGTAGAGTAGGCGGAGGTATTGGGCGACTTCGGTGATTGTCGCGACGGTCGATTTACGCGAACCGCGAGTCATGCGTTGTTCGATCGCGACTGTAGGAGGAATCCCGCCCAAGTGATCTATGTCGGGACGAGGCAACTGCTCCACGAACTGGCGAGCGTAAGCTGACATCGATTCCATGAAGCGGCGCTGGCCCTCGGCGAAAACGATATCAAAGGCCAAGGTCGATTTACCTGAACCAGATACTCCGGTCACCACGGCGAGCTCCTTCGCTGGAAGCGTAAGGCTGATGTTTTTCAGGTTGTTCTCCCGGGCTCCGGAAATCTGCAAACTCTGCGCATTAACCCCATACGTAACTTTCTTCTCTGCAGCTAGAAGCGTGGAGCTGTCACTTCCTATATGACAGTTTCCAGAGACGAGGGCCTCTTGGAGATAGAGGGTGGTGGCGGTGGCTTCTTTGGCGGGGAGTGCCGCGATTTTTTCGGGCGGGCCCTGAGCAATGATTTGACCTCCGCTGGAGCCTGCTTCGGGACCAATTTCGATCAGCCAGTCGGCGGATTTGAGCACGTCGAGATTGTGCTCGATCACGACGATGCTGTGTCCGCGATCGACCAGAGTTTGGAGGACCTCCAATAACCGTCTCACATCGTGTCGATGGAGTCCGGTGGTGGGCTCGTCCAGGAGAAGCAAGGCCGGTGCCGTTTTTTCGCGGCCCAATGAGCCCAGATATTTAACCAACTTGAGACGCTGGGCCTCTCCACCGGATAGAGTGTTTAGGGGTTGTCCCAGGGTGAGGTAGCCCAGCCCCACTGTATTCAGACTTTGAAGTCGGGCATGAATGGCGGGCTTTTCGGCGAACAATGGCAGCGCGTCGGTGATGCTGGTGGTGAGCAGATCCGCGATTGATTTTCCCTGCCAGGTGATGGCGAGGATTTCGGATTTGAAGCGGCGGCTCTCGCAAATCGGGCAGGGCACAAAGACGTCGGAAAGGAACTGCATTTCAACCCGTTCGTAACCGAGGCCCTGACAATGGTCACAACGCCCGTCCCCAGCATTGAATGAGAAGCTGGACGGCGTAAAACCGGCTTCGACGGCGGCGGGTTCCTTGGCATATAGCGTGCGGATACCATCCCAGGCTTCGCAAAACAGCGCCGGGTTTGAGCGAGGCGTGCGAGACAGCGGGCTCTGGTCGACCAAGACGATTTCATTGATCTGATCGGCGCCGGTGATCGATTTGATCTTGGCCACATCGTCCGTGATCTGATGGCGATCTGCGAGCAGGCCTTGGTGAATGACGTGATCCATCAGAGTCGATTTCCCCGAACCGGAAACGCCACTGAGACAAACGAAGCGCTGGAGAGGGATCTCGACGTTGATGTTTCGTAAGTTGTGTTTCGAAACCCCCTTGAATTTCAGTCGTGAGGTTTTGCGCGTCACCGGTCTGCGCTTAGCCGGCGCATCCACGGTAGCGCGACCAGAGAGATAGCTGCCGGTGATACTCTGCTCTGATTTGAGCATGGCTCCGAGATCACCTTCGAAAACAACCTCTCCTCCCGCATGGCCGGGCTCGGGGCCGATTTCGACCAAGTGATCGGCTGCGGTGATCATGGCTTCGTCATGTTCGACCACGACGACCGTGTTACCCGCATCGGTGAGGTCGCGGATGATGGCGATGAGCCGGTCGATGTCGCGTGGATGTAAGCCGACGCTGGGCTCATCGAGCACGAAGAGGGTATCGACCAAACCCGTGCCGAGACAGGAAGTGAGATTTACCCGTTGGACTTCACCGCCGGATAGCGTTTTGGAGGAACGATCCAAGGTGAGGTAGCCCAGTCCGACTTGTTCTAGGTAACGCAGGCGAGTGACCATGGCCTGAAGCGCGATTTCGGATTGATGGTCTTGTTCAACTTTGGATTTCGAATCTCGGCTTGCGGACTTTTTGAGCAGCCCGAGGAAATCATCGACGGGAATTTGGTAGAGCTCGGGAAGCGTATAACCCTGCCATTTCCAACAGAGGCTATCAGGTTGGAGACGCATACCATGGCATTGCGGACACAGGTTGTAGGCGCGGAAGCGGGAAAGGAAGACCCGCACATGCATCTTGTAGGTGTTCTTTTCCAACCAACTGAAGAAGCCCTTCAAGCCATACCAAGCTTTGGGCCATTCTTTGCTCCCGGCAACGTAGCCGGGTTCGCCATTTAAAACGAAGTCACGTTGATCATCGGTGAGCTCGGAATAAGGTATATTGGTGGGGATTTTGAGCCTCTTAGTGAAGACGAGGAGGTCGTTTTTTGATTCACCGTAAACTTGGCCCTCCCAGCATTTGATGGCGCCGTCGTCGATCGATTTGGTGTGGTCGGGGATGGCGAGGCGGTAGTCGATTTCGATGACCCGACCAAAACCCTTGCAGAGCGGGCACGCCCCCAGAGGAGAGTTGAACGAAAACAGCGCCGGTGAGGCCGCGCGAAAGGTGTGACCGCTGGTCGGGGAGTGAAGTCCGCGTGAGTAGTGTCCGATCGATTGGAAAGTGCCGCTGGTTGAACCTTCGCCAAAGAGATGAATTTGTCCCTGACCAAAATGCAGGGCAGCTTCGGCAGCTTCGAGAAAGCGAGCTTTGCCAGAGGCATTGAGTTTCGCCCTGTCCTGGGCGACAAAGACACGGTCGACTTGGGCGAGTGGTTTGAAATCAGCCTCGAGTGCATCGACGCGATGAGTGGTGAACTGGGGAGATTTCTTGGAGTTGGGCACGAGCACCCGCACGTAGGCTTGGCCACGGAGGTTTTTCAGAATCTCGGACCAGGTGATTTTTTCCGGTCGTTTGATCTCGAAGGCGACGACCACCTGAGCATCGGGATGGGCCTTGCGGGCTTTCGTCCAAATAGTCGCAGGGGTGTCGTCCTCGACGGGTTGGCCGGTCTTGGGATCGTAGCAGCGCGCAACTTGGCTGAACCACACTTTGGCGTAGTCTGTCAGTTCGGTCATAGTCCCGACGGTGGAGCGGGAGGTTTTGACGGTGTTGGTTTGCTGGATTGCGATGGACGGCCGAATATTCTCGATTTGGTCGACGGCAGGTTTGTCGAGTAGATCGAGGAACTGGCGGGTGTAGGCGCTGAAAGTTTCCACGTAGCGCCGCTGGCCTTCGGCATGAAGCGTGTCGAACACGAGTGAGCTTTTACCAGCCCCGCTAAGCCCAGTTACGACGATGTAGCGACCAAGTGGGAGATCGAGATCGAAGCCCTTGAGGTTGTTCTGGCGAACGCCGCGGAGGCGGATAGTGTCGGGGGCGGAGGGAAAGGCGGAAGTAACCACGCCTCCACGAAGTTCAGAGTTTGCCAAAACTCAACCTCAGCTCGAAGGACAATTGGCCAAGGTTGCACGAGCCGCTCGCAGGGCCGCCGCGATATCGGTCGGCGGTTCGCGATCGGTGACGATCGTGTGCGACTCCTGAAAGCAGGTCGCCAGTAACGGAGCCTTGCGGCCGAACTTGGAGTGATCGACGGCGAATATACTGCGATCGGCGGCCGCGACCATTTTGCGCTGAACGGCCGCGATCAATTCGTTGTGGGCCCAGATACCTTTGTCGGTAACTCCGGATGCGCCGAGAATAGCGATATCGGCGTGGACCCGCTCGAGCGTCTCTTCGCAGTGCGGTCCTACGAGGACGCCAATACGATTGTGAATGATCCCTCCGGTCACGATCGTCTCGACGGTGCCGACGTCGCTTAATAATCCAGCGACTGGGAGTGAGTTGGTGATCACGCGAAGGCGTTTGCCGATTAGGAGGCGGGCCACGGCATAGGCGGAGGTGCCGCCGTCGATGATCACGGTCATGCCGGGCGTGACCTGTTCGGCGATGAAACGAGCCATGACAAATTTTTCGTCGGCCCGGGTCTGGTCGCGGGAGATGAAGTCGTATTCGCGGGCCAATTCGTCAGGATCAACGACAGAAGCCCCACCGTGGTGTCGGCGGCAAACCCCCTGAGCTTCGAGATCAACAAGGGCCCGGCGCACCGTAGACGTGGAGATGCTAAACTTTGCCGCGAGGGTGTGCAGGTCCGCGTAACGATTTTCGCGGATGTATTTTTCGATTAGCTCCAGGCGGTGGCGGTGAGTCATGCGGTAGAGTCGAGTGAGGCCAATTTCAGGAACAAGTCCAGATGGGCTTTGATCTGGGCATCCGAAGAAAACTGGGCGAGGGCGTTTTCCCGGCCGCGTTCGCCCATCGCGCGGAGGATTTTCGGATTCTGGCAGACGGCGGTGACTGTTTTGGAGAATGTATCCATGTCTCCAGCGGGAATCAGGTGTCCGGATTCGCCGTCGATGAAGGTTTCGTCAATTCCGCGAGCAACGCAGGCTACGGCGGGCAGACCATGCGCTTGGGCTTCGATGAGAAAGTTGGAGAGAGATTCACGTTTGGAGGCATGGACGGCCAGATCCGCCGCGGCGTAGAGCGGACGAGGATCGTTAAGCCATCCGAGAAATTTCACGCGATCGTTTAGCGAGAGTTCATTCGCTTTCTTACGGCAGGCATTCAACGCGCTGCCTTCGCCGGCAAGCCAGAGTTGATAGGGGAAGTCGGTCGGAAGTCGGGAAGCCATCTCGACTAGTGCGATCTGGTTCTTCTCCGGACGAAACATGGCGACGCAAAGGAGCACGTGGTCTTGGGCCGTCGCACCGTGCTTTTGGCGAAGCAGGGCCCGAGCATTTGAATCTGTGGGTTCGTCGGTGGGACCAAAAACGAGGGCGTTGGCGATTACGGAAATATGATCGGAGGCGATTTTGTACTCCGCAGTCAGATGGTCATGGGCGGCGCGGCTGTTGGCGATGACGTGCCGAGTGCGGCGCAGGGAACGCCGAAACGTCCAAGGTAGGGATTTGCCGGTGCGTAAGGTGGAGATGATCGCGGCCTTGGGCAGGGCCTTTTGCAGCGAGCCGCCGTAGCTGTTGGCCATGCGTCCCATGCAAAGCACGATGTCGGGTGCGATTGAACCGGCGTGGCGGATGAGGCCGGGAGCCCACCAATCGAGCTTACTGTCGCGGCGTTGCAGAGAAGTAAGAGTTAATCCGGACGTTGCCTTCTCGGGTTGCAGGGCGCCTCCGGGACGAAACGTGACGAGATGAGTGTCGTGGCCGGCCTGGGCGAACGCAGTCGCGAGTAAGACCGATTGGCGTTCGGTCCCACCACTGCGCAGGTAATCTTGCACGACGAGTATTTTCATTGCCGGGAACCGCGGAGGAGAGGGAGAGTCAGCAATAGAGATGAATCACCCGATGATACAATTGCTGGTGCGGTGGAGTATTTTGGCGCTGGGAGTCACATTGGCTACTAAATTGGTGCCCGGCATCCAGTGCAATGACGCATCGAGGTTGGTCATTGTCGTCGTATTGCTCAGTTTCCTGAATGCGGTGCTCAAGTCGATGTTGGTATTGTTCACGCTGCCCTTCATTGTGTTCACATTGGGGTTTGGGATCGTGATGATCAATGCGTTCTTATTTTTACTGGTCGCTCGGGTGGTCGATGGATTTTACGTGGCATCGTTTGGATCCGCATTTTTGGGAGCGTTGATCGTGAGTATCACCAATTTGGTGCTCATCAATATGCTGCGATCTAAAGGACCTCCTCCCGGAGGCGGCAAAGGCGGGAAGGGCGGAAACGCTAAGCCACCCCGTCGTGATCCGGACGTGATCGACGTCTGAAGCTGGCTGCGCGGGTGATCCGCGTTTCAATTTGACCGGGGTTGATTCGGGAGCGACCTTACGGGCTAACTATATCAACACATGGCTGAATCACAGGAATACGATCTCATTGTAATTGGCGGCGGACCTGCGGGCTACGCGGGTGCGATTCGCGCCGGTCAACTCGGCAAGAAGGTGGCTTGCGTGGAAATGGAAAACGCCGGTGGCACCTGCCTCAATTGGGGCTGCATTCCGACCAAGGCTTTGCTGAAGAGCGCCGAGCTTTACGGAAAGATGCAAAAGGCCGAGCAGTTCGGTTTTGAGGTCGGCGAGATCAAATTCGACTTCGCCAAGGTCATGGAACGCTCACGTGGTGTTGCCGGTCAGATGGCCAAAGGCATCGAGTTCTTGTTCAAGAAAAACAAGGTCGATTATGTGCGGGGCAAGGCGCAGGTCAGTGCCGCTGGCATGGTCTCGATCATCGACGGTGATCAGGCTGGGACTTTCCTGAAGGGAAAGAACATCATGATCGCGACGGGTTGTAAGATGCGCCACATCCCCGGTCTCGACGTAGATGGCGAACGCGTGATGACCTCGCGCGAGGCACTGGCGAACAAGAAACTACCGAAATCCATCGTGATTGTGGGCGCCGGCGCCATCGGCGTTGAATTTGCCTATTTCTACAACGCCTTCGGCACCGAAGTGACCTTAGTCGAAATGCTGCCGAACGTTCTTCCGGTCGAAGACGAAGAGGTTTCCAAGACCCTCGAGCGTTCCTTTAAGAAACAAGGCATCAAGGTTCACACTGGCACCAAGTGTGAGAATTTCCAAGTCGGCAAAGATTCCGTCAAACTTGACCTCGTCAAGGGCGACAAAAAGGAAGAGATCGAAGCCGAAGTCGTGCTATCCGCGATCGGCGTGGTGGCGAATATCGAAGGCGTCCTCGCACCGAGCGTGAAAGTCGCTCTCGACCGCAACTACGTGAAGGTCGGCGATGATTACCAGACCAATATCAAAGGCATCTACGCCGCGGGTGATATCATTGGACCACCTTGGTTGGCTCACGTGGCGACCTTTGAAGCGGTTAACGCGGTCAACGGGATGTTCGGCCATGGCAAGGCGCGTCGCGTCGGCAATTTTCCCGGCTGCACCTACTGTCAGCCGCAGGTCTCCAGCACCGGTTTGACGGAGCAGGTGGCGAAAGAAAAGAACCTCGATTACAAGGTCGGTAAGTTTCCGTTCACCGCGTCGGGCAAAGCGGTAGCAAGTGCATCATCGGAGGGCTTTGTGAAAGTAATCACCGATGCCAAGACCGGCGAAATTTATGGTGCTCACATCATTGGTGCTGAAGCCACCGAGCTTATCGCTGAGTATGGTTTGGCCATGGATTTGGAAGCGACCGTCGAAGATATCCATCAGACGATCCACGCCCACCCAACGCTCAGTGAAGCCGTGATGGAAGCCGCCGCAGCTTCGCTCGGCGAAGCGATTCATATTTAGTCGGATCGCACCGTGTAAATTTACGATGCACGTTTACCTGCCAGTCTGACGAGATGGCGACGCTCGAAGGCGAGACGCGGATGTTCCCGTTGTTTGAGTCAATCGAGCAAGTGCGGCGTATCTTGCCAGGGCCGGGAGCGTTTCGAACGCAAACCGAAGTGTTCTTTCCCAGGCGCGCCCGGGAGGGGCGCTACTAGGAATCTGCTTTCGGGGTGGGGCGCTTGAGAGAGGCATTGAAGGGGTCGGAGAGGGGCGAAAGGCGATTGCAGCGGGAAGATGGGTGGAGTCTGATCTGAAATCCTAAAAAACGAGAACTATAATACGGAAATTCAGGTAAAAACCCCCTCCTCCCAGCAGGGCGTTAAAAGGAATTTCCTATCAGTAATTGGTAGAGCAGTTGACTCTTGATCAATTGGTTCGGGGTTCAAGTCCCCGATCCAGTAGGACAATTTATTGGCCACCTTAGCTCAGTTGGTAGAGCAGTTGATTTGTAATCATCAGGTCGTCAGTTCGACCCTGACAGGTGGCTTCATTTTGAAACCCTTAGTATTTTGACTTTAAGGTTTTTTTTACCCTAATTTCTAAGCTGTATTTTATCCATACAACAAACCACTACAGTGTGCGGGAGTGTTAAAACAGATACTCCAATCAAAGTCTTGGCCAACCAATCGAGTTGGATACCGCGCACCGAAAAAGGCAAAGCAAAAATAATCCACATTCCAATAAGTGCAATGAAGGTCATCAAACCAGTCAGCTGAAGCCAGCGAATGTTTAATTTAAGGTACTGCTTCGAATCTAGCAACTGACTCCCTGAGGTATCGGTCGAGAGTATTCTCAAGGTGTGGCGTAAACTGTGCCACAGTGCAAAATAACAGCCAATCGCCCACAAGGCTGGAATAAACAAAAACCAACCGAATAAAGCTATGCTCTCGAGACTATCAACGCACAAGGGACGCATCTCCTCTTTGCTTATATAAATCGATGCAGCTAATACGTTTACAGTAGTCAGTCCAAGTGGGACCAGCAGAAAAAACAGCGGATAACTTGAGACCCACTCCGCTTGGTAGTTAACCTGGCCACCGCTGCTCACTAATGCCTCGATTACATTTCGATAGGTATCATTGCCCAAATAGCCAGGTAATAAGATGGGTATACTGCCTCTCGATAGAATATGTAATGCAGTGAGAACCTTGGAGCGGGAAAGATAAGTCGCTTGATGGACTTGAACTGAAATATATCGATCACCTTGACCCCAATGAAAAATTGTTAATCCGAGGAAAAATAATGCTGCTGCGGATGGTTTGAAATCCCAAAAGGTCAGATAAGCTAGGGCTGTTAAAGTGTAGAGAGACAAGGTAGCGATACGCCTGTACCAAGAGTCTTTTCGCAGCATACCCCATAACAGTAAATGATCCGCACCGCCGTGTGGCATTCCGAATATAAAAAGGCTTATAATCAGGGGTAGTAGCTGCAGATATATTGGCCATTCTGCGCTTTTAAGACCAAGGCCGGCTAAGGGCACGAACAATAATAAAGTAAGCGTCATTAATCTAAACGAATGTCTGTTTAGCACAGAATGCTGATCTGCCTGCATGACTGGCACAGGACTCCATTCGACCCACTTCACGACACCTCCCTCCGCCAGGCACGCCAAAGGCACAAACCTTGCAGAACAAATAAATTAGTCAGCGTGAAAAACAATATTTCTTCTGCCGGTAAATGACCGATGCCCCATCCTGTGCGCGTCGCTGGCGTAATCGACCAGACCCCCTTAAATATCGCGTAATAATCAGCTATAGATAGATAAACACTCAAGCCAATCCATAGCGGCGCCCAAGTCTTAAAAGATCTAATCAGCGTATGAGAGCCCAAGCCCCACTGCAGCGCTAGCGGCGGGCAGGCCCAAACCAGAATAAGCCCAATGTAAGTACCTGCTGTATGCATTAAGCTTAGCGCACCGACAAGACCGACCAACAGCGCCATGAGTAGCCCAGTATAAGAAAACCTGAGTTTAGTATATTGACTGTGTGGGACCCATGAAGTCCAAAGTACTCCCGCTAAGGTAGCCTGAAGAACCATAAAAAAATATTCTTCGATAGGCACGTATCCCAAAACCCCAACGACACCTCCTGTTGGATAAGTCCAAACACCACGCATAATTAAGTAATTATCCCAAGGAGCCGTATAGAACAAGGACATGAGGCCCATTAAAGCAATCGGTAGGCGCTCAGTTTTGTTTGCCTTGGTGAGTAAGTTTTTGGCGCAGAGCGAGACGAGTAATGGCAAACAAACGAAAATAATCAGGAATTCAAAATAGGTCATTGATTACTTTTTATACAATGAGCGGGTAATGCATTTGATCAAAAAAAATATTTTTTTGGACTGCTTTACTACAGCGCGATTTTCGTGGAAATGTTCTGGCTCAGTGCGAATCACATTACCTATCTCGCGATACATTTTGGACGCCCAGCGCACAACAATACGGATTCTCAGTGGCAGGTAGTCGATACCCGCGTCTGCACGGGTATATAATTCATCAGCCATTTGCAGTAGGCGCTCTTTAGCGGCGGTGCATGCTTCACGTGAATCGCAATTCCCTGATGTCAAATCTGCAGTCGTGAGCGCCGAAGAAAACAAGTTAGCAGGCAGGTAGATTCTGTCATTCTCAGCATCTTCAAAAACATCGCGACAAATGTTGGTTAATTGCATGGCGATTCCTAAATTATTAGCGTGTTCAAGCGCTTTCTTATCTTTGACCCCGAAAATTGGGCATAGCATCAGCCCGATTGTGCCTGCTACGCCATGACAATATTCAAGCAGTTCTGCTTCTGAGCTCATCCTCACTGATTGCTGCTCCATGAGCATAGCTTGCATGAGTTCGGCAAGGGGTTTGCCGTCTAGACCCCAACGCGCTTGAAGGAATCGATAATGGTCTAAGAGGTTATGAGGTAGATTATTTTGCCATGCATCCATCGCATCTCTCAGCAAATCTGCATAGCCCTCATCTGCCCAATCATCGAGCGTTCTACAAATGAAATACAGGCGGAAAACAGCATCTGCCTGAGCTTTTGGCAGAAGGAATGAAGCCAGTGAAAAAGTCTTACTCTTTGAGCAGAATAATTTCTTTAGATCGCTCATGCAGTCATCTCTAGCCGGTGGCACAAGTTTTTCTATCACACGAGCCGAGGCTACGACTCCTGGCACTCCGGCCCCGGGGTGAGTGCCTGAGCCACAGAAATAAAGATTTTCAAGTTCCTCTGACTTGTTGTGAAAGCGAAACCATGCTGATTGTGTAAACAAAGGAGCGATCGAAAAGCCGCATCCCCACAAGGTGTTAAATTTGCCTTCAAAGTCATCCGGGGTGACGTAGTGTGAAACTTCGATACAACTGCCCAACTCTGGTAGCAAAGTGCTCTCTAGCTGTTGCTCTACCTGTAATCTTATTTTCTCACCTGCCTGTTGCCAATCAATGCTTGCCTTCTTGTTCGGCACTGGAGCTAGCACGTAAAAGGCATCTCCGCCGGCAGGCGCCATAGCACTATCAGTTGCTGCCGGTCGATGCAGGTAAAGGCTGAGGTCATCAGAAAGAACTTTTTGATCATAAATCTCTTCCAATAAGTCCTTAAATGTTTCGCCCATAATTATAGTATGGTGCTTTACATCTGGGTAAGATCGGCTCGTGCCAAAATACCAAACAAATAGCCCCATCGAATAAGTGAGCCGATCTATCCTTCGATTCGTCCACTTTTTGCGATGTTTTTCGTCGATTAAATCTCGGTATACTTTTGCTGGGTCCGCGTCAAAAACAACAAGATCAGCGCGCTTCTCTTGACCCTCTGCCATGCTGATACCAACAGCCTTACCATTCTCTACTATAATCTGATTCGCGCTACAGTTAAGTTCCAGTCGGATACCCTCCTCCTTCATCAGTAAGACCAATGCATCAACTAGTGACCCGGTACCCCCGCGAGGGAACCACACACCCCACTTGCGCTCGAGATAGTGTATGAGGCAATAAATTGATGTAGTATTCATGGGATTACCACCAACGAGCAATGGGTGAATACTAAATGCCCGCCTCAGGCGCTCATCTTTTAGAAAGCTCGAGACCAGTTTATAGACTGAAAGATAGCTCTTAAGCGCTAGTAGGGCAGGAACCTGTCGGATCATGCTCCAGAATTTGTGGAACGGTTGGTCTGATAGTTTCTCAAAACCCACCTTAAATATTCTTTTAGAAAAGTTAACCAGGTCGACATATCCCTTTCCCTCTCCCGGAGAGAGGCGATTGATTTCCGAAACAGTATCTTCAATGCTGCCGCAATAATCGAGCTTAGACCCATCGAAAAACTCAAATCTGTACCAGGGTTCAACGGGTAAGAATTCGATGTAGTCCTCACGCTTTTTCCCAAATAGTGCAAAGAGTTCGTCGAACAAAAAAGGTGCTGTTATTACAGTAGGGCCTGCATCAAATTTAAACCCATTGATCTCATAGACTTGAGCTCGCCCCCCCGCCTTTGGATTATTATCAATTACGGTTACCGCATAACCTAGCCGGCGTAGACGCAAAGCGGTCGCAATTCCACCAAATCCTGCACCGACAACTATCGCACTTCGACGATTTTTTGAGCGATGCGGCATGCCATATTAGAGCTAATCAAACCTATACCACTTAACTACTGACCGGCAATTTTCTATTAGATGATGGTAATGGTTTGAGTTCGATAAAAGGAATGAGTAATTCTTTGAGTATTACACAGACTTGGTTAGGTAATGAATCGGCAAGCTGAACTGAATCTGCAACCAAAGACTGTTGGTAGTCGTTAATATAATCAAAGCACTTGTCGGTGGACATACTATTGTTGGTCAAGATGTGGTATAAATTGGGGCGACCATTTTTTAGGTCTGATGAACCCTCCCGCCCCGATTTAGTGCCGAGAAAATCACTCTGGTCGTCTTTTATCTGATAAGCTACTGCTAGGTTAAGAAATATTGTGTTCAAGCGATCCACGTCGCCTATCTGATTAGATATTAATGCTATACAGCGTGCCGGTAAAGCAAACAGGGCGCCGGTTTTGCGGGACGCCATACGGTAGTAATTTTCTAATATCAGCCGCTTATTGTGGGCATCAAATTCTAGCTCTGCCACTGCGCCAGATACCGCTGAGCTGACGGCTGCTGATATTTCACTAGTCCAATGCACCTTGGTGGCATCGGATACCTTTGAATCGATAGCGATCTCGTAGGCCTTCGATATAAGTAAATCGCCGATCAAAAGTGCCTTCGCTTTTCCGTACTTCTTCCAGATTGTCGCACAACCTCTGCGCTTAGTATCCTCGTCTATGAGGTCATCGTGTATGAGACTCGCATCATGCAGCAACTGCGTCGAGGCAGCTATATCTAATATTGTGTCCTCGGGAATCTCGTAAGCCGCACCTAGGTCCAAACAAATTTTGCCGCGTATATTCTGACCGGACCAAAAATATGGATCATCCGAAAAATCGGCCAGTGTTGAGTCACTCAAAAAACAAGCCCTGAGCTGCCTCTCAAGGCGGCTCAGGGCTGAGGTCTTCAAATCCATTGCGTGTAAAAACTAGTAATTTTTACGACACACTTTCACTGTCGCTGGTAGCAGCTACCCAAATCGCGAGTCCAAAGGCTGCTTTGTTCACTAAGTCAGCAAGGTTGTAGACTATGTTCAATGTTTCGCTGTCGCTACTGCCTCCGCCCATGTAAGCGAGGAAATAACCGATTGGGTAGATCGCCCAACCAACGGTAACAATAAGACGAATAGTCTTAAAGGCTTTCTGAGAAGCCACATTGCCGCTGTTCGCATTGAGCTTAGAGGCTTCACCTTTAAAGATTTCATAGATGATGTAGAGCCAGCCTGCCATGCCCACAGCAAATCCAAGTGTTGTATCTACATAACCAGCCTCACCCAAGTAACCACCAATCAGCATTACCAGAGATGCGACTAAGAGCTTCCAGAAGACTCGCACGCTGACCACTGTCACTGCAGCAAGAATTAAGTAAAACTCTACTATTTGCAGTGGCACAGTTATCAACCAATCAATGTAGCGGAAAACTGTTGGGCTAGATCCTGTATCGATCCAAACGTCACGCATGTAGAGGTAGTGCCAAAAAGCAATACCTGTAACGAGACCTGCAACTGTTAGGGAAGTTTTCCATTTGCCTTTCGCGCGATCGCGCTCGACGAAGAAGAACACAGTCGCAGCAAGCATGATTGCAGTCGCCAGCCAGAAGCTGACGCCAACGAAATCACTTGGATGCAATGAGCCGCTGTGGGCAATAGCCCCAGCGGAATGGTCGGCGCCAAAAGCAAATACTGTTAGAAACAGTGAGCTGAATAACATAAACAATATTTTTTTACTATACATTTTGTTTTATTATGGGATTTAGGAATAGGTCACGTGACTTTTTTGCATATAACGCGTATGAAAACGTGGCAGGGTAGCTAAAAAACTAATTCACGTGTATCGATTGATTCAAGTCTTTTTTTTCACATTTGATCGGGCCTAAGTTTGTGAGACACGGTTGTATCTTCTTTGGCAGGTTATGGGTTTAATAACGGGTTAGGCAATCGGGTTGTTCATTGCCCCCCCCATGCGGGCAAGATTTTGGCTTCGACCTGCATAGGGCTCTGATATCCCAGCGAGGCGTGTTTTCACCATATGAAGGGCAAACGGAAATCGGTTTCAACGATGACCGGAACGGACAGGAAATCATCGATGCGGCGGCATATGTCGGCGCGTTCGCCCTGGCTAATTCTAGTGCAGATGCTTCACTTTTAGTTACTTTGGACGAGGACACCTACCGCACGCATCACCGAGACATGGTGCGGTGAGTCCCAGCCAATCTGCGGTTAGCCTTCCCACTCATCCAACCGCGCCAACACCTGCGGAATAACCTTCTTGAATCGGAAGAATCCGTGGGTGGCGTGGGGCCAGAGCAATGTATCCCAACCATGTCGGCGGAGGCTCAGCTGAACGCCAGATTCCCTACAAACCCGGGTGACGCGCGGCAGGATATCCGTCCAGATACCGACCGGCGGTTCGGCCATCAATAACACCTCGATTTGCGTCGCCTTCAGCCAATCCGCCAAACGGTCGACCGATTCAAACAACCCATTATCCGCGGACTTACCCAGCGCTGACCACATCGCCTCCTTTCGAAAGCGAACCACGTGATCAGCCGTCCCCCATTCCTCATACGCCTCCGCCAGAAAGAACCCCGCGACCGCGGCCGGCGCATCTTCAGCTGTCAGCCAAGCCGCGGCTGAGACATCCTCATCCGTCAGCAATATCCCCGTGCGACCTCCGGCCGACACAGCGGGCAACTCCTGAAGGGGTTGCACGGGAGGAGGCGGTGAGTGTTCCAGATCCACGGGAGTCTTGGCAAAATCTGCCGTCACCTCGAACCGATCCTGGGTGTAGCGCCTGACGTTCGGTCGCGTGGCCAGGTAGGTTTTGCCCGCGGTATGTAAACCCGCCACCCAGCGCCAACTCAGGGTATTGGAGGCCGGATCGCCATCCAAGAGATGTCGCAGGAACCAATCGGCTCCCAACTCCCACGGCAGCTTCAGGGTGTGTATCCAAATACTGGCGACCCACATGCGGGCGTGATTATGCAGATAACCCGTCTCGACCAACTCCCGCGCCCACGCGTCAAAACAATCGATCCCGGTTTTCCCGGCCACCGCCGCTTGGACCTCGCCGTCCCTCCCTGCCTCAGCCTGGAGCCGGGCCACGCGTTGCCGATAGTCTCGCCACACCGTCGGTCGCAGCTGCAACCAACCCTTCCAATACGTTCGCCAGCACACTTCATCGATGAACTTGCCCACCGTCGTTGCGCCGTGTTCCCGCCGCACCGCGGCTACCACTTCCCACTCCGGTAACTGCCGCACTCGAATCCAGGGCGAGAGCAGGGAAACGTTGGTGCGATGCGACGGTCCCTGATCGTGGTTTCGCTGTTCCGCATAGTCCCGCCCGGCGCGCGGCAGAAAATCTTCCAGCGCTGCCAAAGCGGCTTCGCGGTCGGCAGCAGGAAACGGCGGGAAGGACGACATCTCCTCACTGAGCACACCACCAGCCGGAGCGCCAGTCGCACCCGCAAATGCTCAAAGCAGCCGGGACTTCGGATTGAGAATTGGTCGGGTTACGAAAACTGAGCCATTGAAAGAGAAGTCTGGGAATCCAGAAAGGACCCATGGCCGGGACGGTTGGATGAGTGCCTTTTCCGAGCACCATTTACCTAGGTGGAAATAAAAAGGGAACGGAAAGGGAACATAAGGCCCCCAGAAGTGGCCGTTAAGGCCCTTTTTAGAGGATTATGGAGGTTTGGCTGACCCATTTCTCCCGCTAGCGCTCCTTGGGTCTTCATGTTGCTTAATCAGCCTATGTTTTAATCCCGCGACAACTAAGCAGGGGCTGTCTCTTATACACATCTGACGCTGCCGACGAAGAGGATAGTGTAGA